>Ga0302279_10000530_pt1 | contig 55430 bp, 50 predicted proteins | sample III_Bog_N3_3_FD_194541 | JGI IMG/M metagenome (GOLD analysis project Ga0302279, IMG submission 194541) | Peat permafrost microbial communities from Stordalen Mire near Abisko, Sweden - III_Bog_N3_3 | ecosystem: Environmental > Terrestrial > Soil > Wetlands > Peat | place: Sweden: Abisko... | reverse complement strand
TCCCTCGCCGATCGCCACCCCGCCGACCGCCGATGCTGCCCCGAAGCCGGCCAAGAAGCCGCGCTTCGCCCTGACCCGCAAGCAGCTGCGCGAGGCCGAGGCCGCCGCAGCCGCGACGGCAGCCGGCGCAGCCGTGGTCGAGGCGACTGATGCCCCGGGTGCCGCCGCACCTGCTCCATCGCCGATCGCCACCCCGCCGACCGCCGATGCTGCCCCGAAGCCGGCCAAGAAGCCGCGCTTCGCCCTGACCCGCAAGCAGCTGCGCGAGGCCGAGGCCGCTGCAGCCGCGACGGCAGCCGGCGCAGCCGTGGTCGCGACCCCGGTAGTCGCCGCTCCGGCGCCCTCCGCTCCTACCGCCGCGCCCCACCCGACGGCTTCGGTGGCGGCGCCTCCCACTGCACCACCCGTCAGCCCCGTCCCGCTGGCCGTGCAGCCACCTCCGCCGGTCGCGGAGTGGGCCGACACCCCGTCCGCACAGCCGACACCGACCGGCGGCGGCACCGCGACCGCCGACGGTACCTCGGGCTCGTCCGGCGCCGACGGTGTGGTCCTCGCTCCCTCGGGCCCGACGTCCGGCCGCCGGGGGCTCATCGCCCTCGTGGCCGTCCTCGTGCTGGTTGTCGCAGGTGCCGGTTACCTCCTGACGAAGAAGAGCCCGTCGCCCGTCACGGTGACCGCTCCGGTGGCCAACCCGACCACCTCGGGCGCGGCGGACACCGTCCTGGCCGGGTCGATCAACCTGCGCCTCACGGACCTGCCGGCTGGTTGGACCGCCACGCAACCGGCACAGGCGGTCGTCCGGCCGCCGGTCGCCCCGGCCGTGGCCCAGGCCACCGCCACCAACGCCATGGCCTCGTGCCTCGACACCAGCTACGCAGTGGTCTCGGGCCTGTTCGCCTCGGGCTCGTTGCCCGGCCAGACCAGCCTGGTCCAGTCAGCGGTGTTCCAGAGCGCTGCCGGATCGTCCTTCGAGATGGGCTCGCGCACCACGGTCCTGTCGTCACCCGGCCAGGTGCAGGCGCTCGAGGGTGTCTTCACGAACCCGAAGTTCGATCTGTGCTTCCAGCAGTTCCACCAGTCGCTCGCCACGGCCGCGGTGGCCGGAGCCGCGGTGGTGGTCCAGCCGGTGACGCTCTCGTCGCCCAAGGGCGTGACGACCTTCGGCGTGGTCAGCACCTACACGGTGCCGGGGTCGGGCACCCAGGTGGTCGGTGACGCCTACCTCCTCGGTGGCCGGATCGTCACCATCATCCAGCCGACGACCGATGGGGCCGCCATCCCCTCCAACGTCTTCGCCCCCGCCTACGACGCGGTGGCGGCGCGGGTGTCGGCGTCAGCCACCAGGTAGGTCCACGCCGACGTCCACCGGTGGCTCCGACGGTGGCTCAGACGCCCTCGGGTGCAAGGCGGGCGATGGCGGCCAACGCCCGGTAGGCGGCCTCGGCCGGACCCGTCTCGTCGGGCCGCACCAGGTTGGACATGATCCGCAGGATCCATGACATGAGGGTCCCGGAGTACATCCCGGTGCCCACGCAGAGCTTCATCAGCTCCGGGTTGGCGATGACCCGTATGAAGGCCCTCGCCACCCGGTAGTAGAGGCCGTAGGCCTCCTCGAGCCGTTCCTCGTACCGCAGCAGGGCGGCGAAGCCGTCACCCGACAGGGCCTCGCCCAGCGACGCCGCGGCCAGGCGACCCGTCTCGTACCCGTAGGAGATGCCCTCGCCGTTGAACGGGTTGATGGTGCCGGCGGCGTCACCCACGACCAGGGTGGTGGCACCCAGTCGGGGGCCGACCGACAGGCCCATCGGCAGCTTGCCGCCGGTTGGCGGCCCCAAGCACGTGGCGGGGGACAGCTCCCACTCCTTCGGCGCCCAGTTGACGAAGTGCTCCATCAGGGTGCCGGTGTTCACGCCCTTCCAACGGCGGTCGGTGGAGAGGAGCCCGACGCCGACGTTGACGCGGCCGTCGCCCAACGGGAAGATCCATCCGTAGCCCGGAACCACGCTGCCCTCGCCGTCCCGGATGTCGAGATGGGACTCGATGAAGGGCTGGTCGTGTCCTGGCGAGGTGTAGTACCCGCGGAGCGCCATCCCCATGGGCTGTGACCGGTCCCGGCTGGTGCCGAGTGCCCGGCCGAAGCGGGAGTTGGCACCGTCGGCCACCACGACGTAGCGGGCCCGGAGCTCGCGCCGCGTCCCGGTGGCCTTGTCCTTGACCACCGCGCCGACGCACGACGGCAGCCCGGCCCCGGCGGGGCGGTCCGCACCTCCGTCGAGCAGGGGCTCGACGGCCTCGGTCCCCTGGAACACGGTGGCACCGGCCTTGGCCGCTCGCTCGTTGACCAGGGCGTCGAGGTCGTGGCGCGTGATGACGTAGCCGTAGGACGGGAAGGAGGGATGTTCGGGCCACGGGAGGTCGAGCACCTTGCCGAAGGCGTGGGCCCGGAGGCCGCCGTAGCGGTGGGCGCCGGCCAGCGTCCCCTCGATGCCCATGTCGGCCAACTGCCGGACCGACCGGGGCGTCAACCCGTCACCGCAGGTCTTTTCGCGCGGGAAGACCTTCTTCTCGACCAGTGCGACGTCCCAGCCGGCCTCGGCCAGCCAGTAGGCGCAGGAGGATCCGGACGGGCCGCCCCCCACGATGAGGACGTCGTGGACGTGGTCGTCAGCGGCGTCAGCGGCGTTCGCGGCGGACGTGGGCGGTGCGGTGGCGGTTGTGGGGTCGGCCGGTGGGGTCACGCAGTCATGCTACGGGTGCCACAACCGGTCCGGCACACCGGGCCCGCCGGGCCGGCCCGGTGCGCACGGGACCAGCGGATGTGCCCGCCGGAGGGGTGCGTGATAAAAATCACTTGCTGTGGACGACTACCTGCCGATCCTGATCCTGATCATCCTGGCGTTCCTGTTCGCGTCCGTGTCCTTCGTGGCGTCGGCCCTACTGGCACCCAGGAAGCGGCCGACGGCCGCGAAGATCGCGCCCTACGAGTGCGGCATCGTCCCCGGCATCGATCCGCCCACACGGTTCCCGGTGCGCTTCTACCTGGTGGCCATGATCTTCATCATCTTCGACATCGAGGTGGTCTTCCTCTACCCGTGGGCCGTGATCTTCCGGCAGCTGCGGTCCTTCGGCCTCATCGAGGTCATCGTCTTCGCCGCCGTCGTCTTCATCTCGTTCGTGTTCCTCGTCGGCAACGGCGCCCTGAACTGGGGCCCGTCCAAGCGCCTGACGGGCGCCATGCCGGGCCGCACCTCCAGTTCGACGATCGCCCGGATCAACGGGACGCCCGTCCCGACCACCGCCGACCCCGTGGTCCCGGCCACCTCGCCTGCCGGCCCCGGCCGCGCCGCCTGAGCGAGGAGACGCACTCGTGGGACTCGAAGACCTCCAGCACAACTTCTTGACGGGCCGGCTCGAGGACCTGGTCAAATGGGCGCGCACGTACTCGATGTGGCCGGCCACCTTCGGCCTCGCCTGCTGTGCCATCGAGATGATGTCCGTCGGTGCCGCCGACTTCGACCTCGCCCGCTTCGGGATGGAGGTCTTCCGTGCCTCCCCGCGTCAGGCGGACCTGATGATCGTTGCCGGTCGGGTGTCCCAGAAGATGGCGCCGGTGCTCCGCCAGGTCTACGACCAGATGATGGAGCCCAAGTGGGTGCTGTCGATGGGCGTCTGCGCCAGCACGGGTGGCATGTTCAACAACTACGCCATCGTCCAGGGTGTCGACCAGATCGTCCCGGTGGACGTCTACGCCCCTGGGTGCCCACCCACCCCCGAGACCCTGATGCACGCCATCCTCACCCTCCACGAGAAGGTGCGGACGGATGACATCACCCGACGTGGGAACGGCCGGGGACTCGAGCTCGCGCTCGACAACTCCCAGGGTCGCGACACCGATGACGCCAACGACCCCGGCAACGCTACGACAGGCTGGAACCCCGACCGTCCGGACGCCGTCCACGTCGGCACCCCCAAGCGCAACCCGATCATCGCCCGCAGCGTAGGTAAGCCCCTGTGACCATCACGGCCGACGACGGCACCTCCGACGCGCCCGCATCCGGCGGTTCGACCGTCCGGCGGCCTCGGGGCGATGCACAGGAACTCCTCTTCCCGGCTCGGGAGCAGTATCTCGAGGTCGTCGGCAACCTGCATGATGAGGGGTTCGAGACCTGCGCCGACCTGTGTGCGGTGGACTACCTGACCCACCCCGGTCGGCGGCTTCCCGAGGGAGTCGTCCCCCAGCGGTTCGAGGTCGTCGTCAACCTGTTGTCGCTCAGCCAGGTCCGCCGCGTCCGGATCCGCGTCCAGGTGCCGGCCGACGACCCCGTGCTGGCGACCCTGTTCGACGTGTACCCGGGTACCGAGGCCATGGAGCGCGAAGCGTACGACCTCGTCGGTGTCGTCTTCGAGGGCCATCCGGACATGACCCGCATCCTCCTGCCCGAGGACTGGGAGGGACACCCCCTCCGCAAGGATTACGGGGTCGGCCGGGTGCCGGTCCAGTTCAAAGGCGCACCGGGCCCACGATGAGCGACGCCACCACCACCGACCCCGGGGACGCCGTTCCGCACACCGACACGGTGCTGCCCGACCCGGTCTCCGGTGTCTCCTACGAGGAGCCGTCGGACACCGGCACCGAGCGCGGGCTCCTCATCGAGACGTCCGAGGGCGCCCAGGAGCTCTTCCCCCGCGACCGGACCGCCCCGGATGAACTACGTCGCGAAGCGGGCGCCGTCCTGCGCCTGCCCGAGGGCGTGGTCGTCAACGCCGACGACATCGACGTCGAGCAGACCGACGACGAGACGATGATCATCAACATGGGCCCGCAGCACCCGTCGACCCACGGCGTGCTGCGACTCATGATGGAGCTCGACGGCGAGACGGTACTGCGCACCAAGCCGATCATCGGCTACCTCCACACCGGCATGGAGAAGACGGCCGAGGAGCTCACCTACGTCCAGGGGTCGACCAACGTCACCCGGATGGACTACCTGTCGCCGCTGCACAACGAACTGGTCCTGTCGCTCGCCGTGGAGGCGCTCCTGGGCATCGAGATGCCGGCCCGGTCCGACTGGATCCGCATGCTGCTGGTCGAGCTCAATCGGATGTCCTCCCACCTCATGTGGATGGCCACCAACGGGATGGACCACGCGTCCACCTCGATGATGATCTACGGCTTCCGCGAACGCGAGATGATCCTCGCCTTCTTCGAGAAGACGACCGGCCTGCGGATGAACCACAACTTCATCCGGCCCGGGGGCACGGCCGCCGACCTGCCCGACGGGTGGGAGGACGACGTCTCGATCATCTGCGACACCGTCCTGCCCCGACTCGACGAGTACGACGAGCTGCTGACCGGCCAACCGGTGTTCCGCCAGCGTTCCGAAGGGATCGGCAACCTCTCGGCCGAGGAGGCACTGGCCCTGTCGCTGACGGGTCCGCTCCTGCGGTCGACCGGCGTGGCGTGGGATCTCCGACGGACGATGCCCTACCTCCGCTACGACGAGGTCGAGTTCGACGTCATCGTGGGTACCTTCGGCGACAACTTCGACCGGTACTCGATCCGCCTCAACGAGATCCGCGAGTCGATCCGGATCGTCCGCCAGGTCATCGAGAAGATGCCAGCTGGTGACTACCGGGTCCAGGACAAGAAGGTGACCCCACCGCCGCGCGGTCGCATCGACGAGTCGATGGAGGCACTGATCCATCACTTCAAGGTCTTCACCGAAGGCTTCAAAGTCCCCGAGGGCGAGGTCTACGTGGCCATCGAGTCGCCGCGCGGTGAGCTCGGGTGCTACCTGGTGTCCGACGGCGGCCCCAAGCCCTACCGGATGCACATCCGGGGGCCGAGCTTCGTCAACCTGCAGGGCATGCCGGTCATGATGCGCGGCGGCCTGCTGGCCGATGCCGTCGTGGTGTGCTCCTCGATCGACCCGGTGATGGGGGAGGTGGACCGATGACCGAGCCCATGCCGGTGGCAGCACCACGCCGTGGCGCACTCGCCCCGGCCGCACCGACCCACCTGTCGGCCGACATCGTCACCCGTGCGCGGACCCTGATCGCCCTCTACCCCGAACCCCGCTCCGCCCTGATCCCGCTGTGCCATCTGGCCCAGGAGCAGGACGGCTGGCTCACCCCTGAGGCCATGGTCGACATCGCCGGCCTGGTCGGGGTCACCCCCGGTGAGGTGTTCGGAACGGCGTCGTTCTACGACATGCTCCACACCGAGCCCGTCGGCAAGTACGTCGTGGCCGTGTGCACCAACATCGCCTGTCTTCTCGGAGGCGCCGCGGACCTCCTCGAGCACGCGGAGGACTCACTCGGCGTCGGCGCCGGGGGCACCACGTCGGACGGGACGGTCACCTTGGAGGAGGCCGAATGTCTGGCCGACTGTGACCGTGCGCCCTGCGTCCAGGTCAACCACCGCTACGTCGGCGCGCAGACCCCGGAGTCGTTCGACCAGCTGATCAACGAGCTCCGCTCGGGCGCGCGTGACGCCGACATCCCGGCCCACGGGACCCTGATCCGGGTGCGACGCACCACCGGCATCGAGGCCGACCCGACCGCCGTGGCCGAGGAGCGACGGGTCGCAGCCGACGCACGTGCCGCACGCGACGCCGCGTCCCACGAGGGAGGTGCCTGATGGCCGTCACCGATCCGCCCAAGATCATCACCTCCCGCATGGTCCACGACGACTCGTACACGCTCGAGCGGTACCTGGCGACGGGTGGCTACGAGGGCCTACGGACCGCACTGGCCAAGACACCGGAGGCCGTGTCCGCCGAGGTCGACGCGGCCAGCCTGCTCGGTCGCGGCGGTGCCGGGTTCCCGGCCGGCCGCAAGTGGTCGATGCTCCGCAAGAGCCCGGTCACCTACCTCGTCGTCAACGGGGACGAGTCGGAGCCGGCCACCTTCAAGGACCACCTGTTGGTGGAGCGCGACCCGCACCAGCTCGTCGAGGGTGTCGTGATCGCCGCCTACGCACTGCAGGTCTCGCGCGTGTTCATCTTCCTCCGGGGCGAATTCGCCCTCGGCCTCGAGCGGGTCCAGGCCGCCCTCAACGATGCCTATGCGCACGGTGCCGTGGGTCGGGACATCTTCGGCTCGGGCTTCTCGGTCGACGTCGTCGTGCACCCCGGTGCCGGCGCCTACATCTGCGGCGAGGAGACGGCGCTGCTCGAGTCCCTCGAGGGCAAGCGCGGGTTCCCCCGCATCAAGCCCCCGTTCTTCCCGGCGGCCATCGGCCTCTATGGCGCCCCGACCGTGGTCAACAACGTCGAGACCATGTCGAACCTGCCGTGGATCATGACCAATGGCGGCGCCGCATTCGCAGCCCTCGGTGGCGGCCGCTCCACGGGTACGCGGCTCTTCGCCCTGGCCGGACACGTCGCCAACCCCGGTGTGTTCGAGCTCGAGATGGTCAAGACGACATTCAACGATCTGATCAACGCGCCGGTCCTGGGTGGGGGCATCCCGCACGGCCGGGGCCTGAAGGCGTTCATCCCCGGAGGCGTGTCGGCACCGTGGTTCGGGCCGGACCAGATCGACCTGCCACTCGGCCAGGACGAGGTGGCCGAAGCCGGCTCCATGCTGGGGTCGGGCTCCGTGGTGGTCATGGACGACCACACCTGCGCGGTGCGGGCAGCCTGGCGCATCACCAAGTTCTTCTCCCGTGAGTCGTGCGGTCAGTGCACCCCGTGCCGCGAGGGCTCGGGCTGGTTGGAACGGATCATGGATCGCATCGAGCGGGGGGAGGGCCGTGAGGAGGACCTCGACCTGCTGATGGATGCCTGCGACAACATCTCGCCCGGCGTCGCCTGGCCGCCGCAGCAGACCACCATCTGCGTACTCGGGCCGTCGATCCCGTCGTCCATCAGCTCCGCGATCACCATGTTCCGCGACGAGTTCCTGGTGCACATCAAGGAAGGTGGCTGCCCCTATGAGTGACCAGGCCACCCCCGTCACCGGATCCGAGGGCGACGCCCCCGTCGAGGAGATCGAGTTCACACTCGACGGACGGACCGTGCGCGCCCACAAGGGCGAGATGCTCATTGCCGCAGCGGAGCGGGCCGGCACCTTCATCCCGCGCTTCTGCTACCACCCACGCATGGAGCCGGTCGGCGTCTGCCGGATGTGCCTGGTCGAGGTCAGTGGCCCCCGGGGCGCGACCCTGATGCCCAGCTGCTTCATCGAGGCGCTTCCCGGCATGGAGGTCGTCACCGACTCCGACAAGGTCAAAAAGGCCCAGGATGGCGTCCTCGAGTTCCTCCTCATCAACCATCCGCTCGACTGCCCGGTGTGCGACAAGGGTGGTGAGTGCCCGCTCCAGGACCAGACCCTGGCCTACGGGCCCGGTGAGACCCGGTTCGTCGAAGAGAAGCGGCACTTCGAGAAGCCGATCCCCATCTCCGAGCTCGTCCTGCTGGACCGCGAGCGTTGCATCCAGTGCAGCCGCTGCACCCGCTTCGCCGACGAGGTGGCGGGCGAGGCCCAGATCGACTTCATCGGCCGGGGCGAGCAGCTGCAGGTGGCGACCTTCCCCGAGCTGCCCTTCACGTCCTACTTCTCCGGCAACACCGTCCAGATCTGTCCGGTGGGTGCGCTCACCGCCACCCCGTACCGGTTCGCGGCCCGACCGTGGGACCTCGACCAGGTCGAGTCGACCTGCACGACCTGCTCGGTGGGCTGCCGTGTCGCCGTGCAGTCCTCGGCCAACCGGCTCACCCGACTGCTGGGTATCGACATCGACCCGGTCAACCACGGTTGGCTCTGCGACAAGGGTCGCTTCGCGGCCGACGCGGTGAACAGTGAGGACCGCCTGACCGAGCCCATGGTGCGCAAGGACGGCACCCTGGTCGCCGTGTCCTGGCACGAGGCCCTCGAGGCCGCGGCCACGGGGCTGCGCAAGGCCTCCGGTGCCGACCCGACGTCGGTCGCCCTGGTGGGCGGCGCCCGCCTCACCAATGAGGGCGCCTATGCATGGGCGCGGGTGGCCAAGGGCGTGCTGGGCACCGATTCGGTCGACGCCCAGCTCGGCGACGGCCTGCCGGCGGAGACCGTGCTCGGTCTGCCCCGGGCCACCATCGACGAGGCCGCTGCGGCATCCACCGTGGTCCTGTTGACGGGTGACGTCCGCGAGGAGCTGCCGGTCCTCTTCCTGCGACTGCGGTCGGCCGCTGTCGACGGCGACCTCTCGATCATCGAGCTCTCGCCCCAGGCCACGTCGCTGACCGCGCACGCCGCCGCCTCGCTCCGCTACGGGCCGGGTGGGGCAGCGGAACTGGTCGACGCCCTCGTGTCCGGTGGCGGCGTGCCGGCGACGGCGGACGCCGACAGTCTGGAGACCGCCCGCCGCCTGGTGGGGGAGGGCCCGGTCGTCGTGGTCCTGGGCCGGCCGTCCCTGGCCGAGGACGGCGAACTGGTGGCCGAGGCCGCCCACCGGCTGGCCGCCGCCCTGCCTGCCGCCCGCTTCCTGCCCGCTCTCCGACGGGGCAACGTGCTCGGCGCCCTCGACATGGGCCTGGCCCCGGGCGTGCTGCCCGGCCGGGTCTCGCTCGACGCCGGGCGCGACTGGTATGCGGCCGCCTGGGGCTCGGTGCCGGAGGCACGAGGACGAGGCACGGCAGGGATCCTGGCCGCCGCGGCCGGCGATCAGGCCGGCGGCGGTCCGGTGGACGCGCTGATCCTGCTGGGTGCCGACCCCCTGGCTGACTTCCCCGACCACCGGCTCGCCGCCAAGGCGTTGGAGGCCTGCGGCTTCGTCGTGGCGGTGGCCACCGCACCGGGCGCCGTGATCGACCACGCCGACGTGGTGCTGCCGGCGGCCGAGGCCCACGAGCGGCCCGGCACCACGACGAACCTCGAGGGCCGGATCTTCCGACTGGGCCAGAAGCTGGTCCCGCCCGGACAGGCGTGGCCCGACTGGATGATCGCCTCCGAGCTCGCCGTCCACCTCGGCACCGATCTCGGCTACGACTCGGTCGGCACGGTGTGGGACGAGATCGAGCAGCTTGCACCCTCCCACCGGGGCATCACCCAGGCAGTGCTGGACAGCCACGGCGCAGTCGACGGCGTGGTGGCCCCACTGAGTGCCGGCCCGGTCACGCTTGCCCGCCGTCCCGCTCCGCTCGACCCGATCGCCGTGCCCGGTGTCGAATCGGTGGAGCGTCAGGGTGCCAGCCTCCAGGCCGGCCTCGCTTCGTCGCCCAACGTCGGCCAGGAGTCCGCCGAGACCGCCGCACCGTCCGGTCCGACGCGGCCGAGCGTGCTGAGCGGGTCCCCCGATCTCGACGTGCCCCACGTGTCGCCGCTGGACAGCTATTCGGTCCGTCTGGTGGCGTCCCGCGTCCTCTACGACGACGGGACCGCAGTGACGACCGTGCCGTCGCTGGCGGGGCTGGTGGCCCCGGGTGCGCTCCGGGTCAATCCTCACGACCTCGACGACCTCGGCGTGGCCCCCGGAGGCACCGTGCGCCTCCGCTCGGCCACGACCACCGCGCTGGTGCCCGTCGAAGCCGATGCGTCGCTGCCGCGCAAGACCGTGGCGGCCGACTTCAACGTGCCCCTCGGCGACGGCACCGTCGCCGACCTCATCGATTTCGCCTTCCCGGTGGTCGACCTGCGGATGGAGACACCGTGACCCCGGGCGCACTCCTGGTCGGTACCGATCCGCTCTTCGCCCACGGGGTGGGCTGGGTCGTGCTCCTCATCGTGCTCGTCAAGGTGCTGGTGGTCTTCGGCGCCCTGATGGTCTCGGTCATGCTGATGATCTGGTTCGAGCGCAAGGTGATCTCGGACATGCAGAGCCGGATCGGACCTAACCGGGCCGGCCCGTTCGGCATCGCGCAGACGCTCGCCGACGGGATCAAGCTGTTCTTCAAGGAGGACCTGCTCCCGGACAAGGCGGACCGCGTCGTCTTCAAGCTGGCGCCCTACCTGACCATCATCCCGGCCTTCCTGGCGTTCGCCATCGTGCCCATCGGTGGTGAGGTGACCCTGTTCGGCCATACGTTCGAACTGCAGCTCGCCGACCCGCCCATGGGGATCCTGTTCCTGCTGGCCATGTCGGCCATCGGCGTCTACGGCATCATGCTGGCCGGGTGGTCCTCAGGCTCCAAGTACCCGTTGCTCGGGTCCGTCCGTGCCTCGGCCCAGATGATCTCCTACGAGGCCGCACTCGGCATGACGATCGTCATGGTCGTCCTGGTCACCGGGTCCTTGAGCACGCGGACGATCGTCAATGCCCAGGCCGGCCACCTCTGGCAGTGGAACGTCATCCGGCTGGCCGTGGTGCCCTTCGTCATCTTCTTCATCGCCGTCGTGGCGGAAACCAACCGGCCCCCCTTCGACCTCGTCGAGGCGGACCAGGAGCTGGTCGGCGGGTTCGTCACCGAGTACTCGTCGATCCGGTTCGCTCTGTTCTTCCTGGCCGAGTTCATGAACACGATCACCATGTCGGCCATCACGGTGACCCTGTTCTTCGGCGGCCCCGACGGGCCCAAGCCGCACATCCCGCACACCCAGTGGATCTGGCCGATCCTCTGGTTCCTGGGCAAGACGATCGTATTCCTGTTCGTGTTCGTGTGGCTGCGGGCCGCCCTGCCCCGGATGCGCTACGACCAGCTCATGGACCTGGGCTGGAAGAAGCTCATCCCGTTGTCGCTGGGTTGGCTGCTGATCGTCGCCGGCTTCATCATCGACGGCTGGTGGGGCATCGGCATGGCCGCCGTGGTCGTGGCCGCCAGCTTCCTCCTGACACGCGCCTTCGCCGTCGGGGCACTGCGCGAGGAGACCCGCGCCGTGCTGCCGCCGATCGGCCTCCGGCTCTGGAACCGGGCCGAGGAACCGACCCCACCCGCCACCACCACCGAAGGAGGTGACCGCTGATGCCGACCCCCGAGCCGCCACACGGCCGCCAGAACTTCCTGGGCGGGTTCAAGCTCACCCTCGAGCACCTCGGCCGTCCGCCGGTAACCCGGCAGTACCCCGAGGAGAAGCGCCCGAAGCAGCCCCGCCAGCACGGCCGGCACGTCCTCAACCGCTACGAGGATGGCATGGAGAAGTGCATCGGTTGCGAGCTCTGCGCCGGCGTCTGCCCGGCCGACTGCATCTACGTGCGCGGCCTCGACAACCCGCCCGACCACCCGGTGTCCCCGGGGGAGCGGTACGGCTACGTCTACGAGATCAACTTCCTGCGCTGCATCCACTGCGACATGTGCGTCGAGGCCTGTCCGACCGAGGCAATCACCGAGTCGAAGCTGATGGAGTTCTCCTTCACCAACCGCAGCGACGCCATCTACGGCAAGGAGGAGCTGCTCGTCGACGACGACGGTCGGCCCAAGCACATGCCGTGGGAGGACTGGCGCGAAGGGGACGACCTCCACACGTCGGGCTGGATGCGGGCCACGTCGCCGTCCGGCGCCGCCGCGTTCGAAGGCCAGGTTCAGTGGTCGGGTGAGCTGGGCTTCGGCGTCCGCTCGCCCGAGGGTGGCCAGAGCGGCACGCGCGACGACGCGACCACCGGGTCACTGCCGCTGCGCGAGACCCTCGAGCGCCACCTCCGCCCGGTCGACATGCCGGCCGACAAGCGCGGCCCACGGGGTGCCATCGGTCGCGCCATGGAGAAGGCCGAGCGGTTCCGCCCGGGCTTCGGCAAGAAACACAAGCTGGCGGCCGACGAGGCCTACGTCGACGCCAGGCGCGCCGGCAACTCGGAGCGGGACGCCGTGGGCTCGACCACCCCGGCACGGCCACCGGCCACCGGTGACGACCAGGTGGTCGACTCGTGACCGCCGCACTGCTGACCCTGGCCGCGTCGAGCGGGCACCCGACCATTCCCGACATCGGCGTCTTTGCCGTCGCCGCGGCGATCATCATCGCCGGTGCGGTCGGGGTGGTGGTGGCCCGCAACCCGGTCCACTCCGCGCTGATGCTGGTCATGACGCTGTTCGGCGTGGCCGTCATGTTCGTCCTCCAGCGGGCCGACTTCCTGGCCGCGGTGCAGGTGATCGTCTACGCCGGCGCAATCGTCGTGCTGTTCCTGTTCGTCATCATGTTCCTGGGCGTCGACCGCGAGGAGGACATCAGGTCGGAGCCGCTGCGTGGCCAGCGCCCGCTCGCACTGGCGCTGGTGGTGCTCAGCGCGACCGGCCTGCTCCTCCTCGGCCAGGTCTCCAAGTGGACCACCGGCCAACCTTCGGTGGCGGGCAGCGACACGGGAGCACCCAACGTCAACCTGCTCGGCAAGTCGCTCTACACGACCTACCTGTTCCCGTTCGAGGCCACCTCGGCGCTGCTGATCATCGCCGTCGTCGGCGCCGTCGTCCTGGCCCGGCGTCCGCCGGCCGTCTCGAGCGACGAGGCTGTCGATCAGACCCCCGGCGCCGAGGACGCGGAGGTGGACGCATGAGCATCGGCCCGGGCTGGTACCTCGGCCTCAGCACCGTGCTCTTCGCCATCGGCGCCATCGGGGTGCTCGTGCGCCGCAACGTGCTGATCATGTTCATGTGCGTCGAACTGATGCTCAATGCCGCCAACCTGGCCTTCGTGACCTTCGCCCGGACCCTGCACGACATCGGCGGCCAGGTGCTCGTGTTCTTCGTACTGGTGGTCGCGGCCGCCGAGGTCGTGGTCGGCCTCGGCATCGTGGTGGCCATCTTCCGGCGTCGGGCCAGCGCCAACGCCGACGACCTGCATCTGATGAAGGGCTGACCGGGCGATGCTCCCTCTGACCTACCTGATCATCCTGCTGCCACTGGTCGGCTTCGGGATCCTCGTGGCCGCCGGGCGACGGCTGGGCGACCCGGCTGCGGGCTGGCTCGCCACTGTCGCCGTGGCCGCCTCGTTCGCGGTGTCCGTCGGGGTCTACCTCTCCCTCCTCGGGGTGAACGCCCCGGTGCGCTCGTACAGCCAGAACCTGTGGACGTGGATCCCGGTGGACCGCCTGCAGGTCCACGCCGGCCTGTACGTCGACCCCCTGTCGATGACCATGGTGCTGTTCATCACCGGTATCAGCTCCCTGATCCACCTGTACTCGATCGGGTACATGAAGGGTGACAAGGACTTCCCCAAGTTCTTCCTGTACATGAACCTGTTCGTCGCCTCGATGCTGATCCTGGTGCTGGGCTCCAACATGCTGGTCACGTTCGTGGGCTGGGAGGGTGTCGGGACCTGTTCCTACTGGCTGGTGTCGTTCTGGTTCACCCGGGACTCGGCGGCCAGTGCCGGCAAGAAGGCGTTCGTCTACAACCGCATCGGTGACGTCGGTTTCCTCCTGGCCATCTTCCTCGTCTGGTCGAAAGTCCACACGCTCGACTACCAGGCCATCTTCGCCAACATCGACAAGATCGGCTCGGGCAACATCACCGCCATCTGTCTCCTGCTGCTCGTGGGCGTGATGGGCAAGTCCGCACAGATCCCCCTGTTCCCGTGGCTGGCCGACGCCATGGAGGGCCCGACCCCCGTGTCCGCGCTCATCCACGCCGCCACCATGGTCACGGCCGGCGTGTACCTGCTGTGCCGGGTCAGTCCCCTGCTGCACGCCTCGCCCTCGGCGGAGCTCACCATCGCCATCGTCGGTGCCGCCACGGCCTTCGTGGCCGCCACCATCGCCTGCGCCCAGCAGGACATCAAGAAGGTGCTCGCCTACTCGACGGTCTCGCAGCTGGGCTACATGTTCCTGGCCATCGGGTGCGGCGCCTACACGGCGGCCATCTTCCTGATGGTGGCCCACGCCTTCTTCAAGGGCCTGCTCTTCCTCGGCGCCGGCTCGGTCATCCACGGCCTGCACGACGAGCAGGACCTGAAGCGCATGGGCAATCTGCGGGCCTACCTGCCCATCACGTTCATCACGTTCGCCATCGGCTGGCTCTGCATCGCCGCCGTGCCACCCCTTTCCGGTTTCTGGGCCAAAGGTGACATCCTCGACAATGCCTGGGCGGCCCATCCGGCACTGTGGGTGGTCGGCATCGTGACCGCCGCCCTGACCGCCTACTACATGAGCCGCCTGACCGGTCTCGCCTTCTTCGGCAAGGACCGCTGGGCGGGGGCCGACGACGGGCCGACGACCGACGCCGCCCACGCCCACCACGCCGACGGTCACTCGGCGGAGCCCCACGAGTCGCCGTGGATCATGACGGTGCCACTGTGGATCCTCTCGTTCTTCGCCGCCGTGGCCGGGGTGATGGCTATCTCGGGCAGCCGGTTCTCACTGGCCAACTGGGTCGACCCGGTGTTCGGCAGCACGCTGTTCCACGACAACCTGTCGTCGTCCGCCGAGTGGACACTGGCCATCGTCGACGGCGTCGTGGCCGTCCTCTTCGTCCTCATCGGCCTGCGCCTCTGGTCGACCCGGTCGGAACGACCCGCCCTCGAGGCATCGTTCCTGCGGGGAGCCTGGTACATCAACGAGCTCTACGACGCCGTGTTCGGCCGCCCGAGCGAGCGCCTGGCCGCGTTCTGCGCCGACGTGGTCGACCCCAAGATCATCGACGGCGCCGTCAACGGTGTCGCCGGGGCCTTCCGCGGTTCCGGCTCCCTGCTGCGCCGCACCCAGACCGGCTACGTCCGCAACTACCTGGTCGGCATCATGTTCGGTGCCGTGGTGATCCTCGGGTTCATGCTGACGAGGATGTGGTGGGGCTGATGACCGCGGTGAGCTTCCCCTACCTGACCACTCTGGTGCTGGTGCCCGCGGTGGGCGCCGTCCTGGTGGCGCTCGTGCCGAAGAAGGCGGTGGCCGCCTGGTTCCACGAGGCGCTCGGCATCGTGGTGACCGTCGTCACCCTGGCCGTGGCCATCGCCGTGCTGGTCGTCTTCAAGTCCGGCGTCGGCAGCTACCAGATGGTGAGCGACCACACCTGGGCCACGGGGCTCGGCATCCACTGGTCACTCGGCATCGACGGCATCTCGCTCTTCCTGGTGGTGCTGACGGCCGTGCTCTTCCCCCTGACCATGCTCGGTGCCCGGGCCCGGCGCGACACCCGGTCCTTCGTGGCCTGGGTGCTCCTGCTCGAGGCGGCGTGCATGGGGAGCTTCGTCTCCCTCGACCTGATCCTGTTCTTCCTGTTCTTCGAGCTGACGCTGGTGCCGGCGTACTTCATCATCGGCGGATGGGGCTTCGCCCGCCGGGGGTATGCGGCGATCAAGTTCTTCGTCTACACGTTCGCCGGCTCGGCCTTCCTGCTGGTGGGAATCGTGGCCATCGCGTTCATCCACCAGTCCCAGACGGGCGTGCTCACCTTCGAGTTGCCGGCACTCATGCACACGCACCTGTCGGGCACCGAAGGCGTGCTGCTGTTCTGTGCCTTCACCGCGGCCTTCGCCGTCAAGGCGCCGATCTTCCCGTTCCACACGTGGTCGCCCGACGCCTACTCGGAGGCTCCTACGGCCGGCGCCATCCTGCTGGTGGCGATCATGGCCAAGCTCGGTACCTACGGGATCATCCGCTTCGACCTCAACCTGTTCCCCGAGGCGAGTCGGACCCTGGCCCCGATCGTCCTGACGCTGGCCACCATCGGCATCCTCTACGGCGCCCTGGTGGCGTGTGCCCAGCGCGACCTCAAGCGGCTGCTGGCGTACTCCTCGTTGGCCCAGATCGGCTTCATCGCCCTGGGCACGTTCGCCCTCAACAGCCAGGGCCTGAGCGGCGGCGTCCTGCAGATGGTCAACCACGGTCTGGTCATCGCCCTGCTGTTCATCCTCGTGGGCTGGATCTACGAGCGACGTCGGACATGGCAGATCGGCTCGCTCAAGGGCCTGCAGTCGCCCGCTCCGGTGCTGGCCGGCGTGTTCACCCTGGCCATGCTGGCGTCGATCGGCGTGCCCGGCCTGAACGGCTTCGTCGGTGAGTTCCTGATCCTCATCGGCACCTTCGTCGCCCACCGCTGGTGGGCGGTCGTCGCCTCCGCCGGTGTGGTGGTCGCAGCCGTCTACCTGCTCTGGGGCTATCAGCAGGTCTTCCAAGGCGAGCCGACCGAGGAGGACGCCGGAACTCCCGACCTCACGATCAACCAACGCCTCATCGTCGCCCCGCTCGTCGTCCTCATCGTCCTGCTCGGCATCTTCCCGAAGCCGGTGCTCGACCGCATCACCCCATCGGTCAACCGACTGGTCATCCACGTGGACCAGGTGACCAACACCCCGGTCCCGGCCGGCCTGCGGCCGGCGGTCGCGACCAAGGCCCCGTGCTCGCTCAACGGCCTGCACGTCTCGTGCTCGGTCGTGGCGTCGGCGTCGCCCGGGGCCTCGACAGCGCACAAGGGGGCGTCCAAGTGACCACACTCCTCGCCGCGTCGACCGCCCCGACGATCCACGTGCCCCACGTCGACTACCTCAGCATCCTCCCCATGCTGATCATGCTGGGCGGGGCACTGCTGCTGATGCTCGTGTCGTCGCTGTTCAAGCGCATCATGGACGTGCGGGCCGGCACCGTGACCACCGTCGTGGTCTCGCTGGCCGCGCTCGTTGCGGCCCTCGTGCAGTGGGACCACGTGGCCACCCACGGCCCGTCGGTCACCATCGCCGGGGCCATCGCCTACGACGGGTTCGACGTCTTCATCCAGGTCACCGTCTCCATCGCCATGCTGCTGACCGCGTTGATCGGCGACGGCTATCTCCGGCGCGAGGGCATCGAGGGTCCGGAGTACTACGTCCTGGCCATGGTGTCCGCCTCCGGGGCGATGATGATGGGTGCGGCCAACGACCTGATCGTCGTGTTCCTGGGCCTCGAGATCCTGTCCATCGCGCTCTACGTCCTGGCCGCCTTCAACCACAAGCGGGCCGAGTCGGGTGAGGCGGCCCTCAAGTACTTCGTGCTCGGCGGGTTCTCGTCGGCGGTCTTCCTCTACGGCATCGCCCTCACCTACGGCGCCACCGGCTCGACCAACCTGGTGCAGATCGCCAACTACCTGTCGCGCAACGTCATCGTCCACAACGGCGTACTGCTCGGGGGCCTCGCGCTCCTGCTGGTGGGCTTCGGGTTCAAGATCGCCGCGGTGCCGTTCCACATGTGGTCACCCGACGTCTACGAGGGTTCGCCCTCGCCGGTCGCCGGCTTCATGGCGGCCGTGGCCAAGGCCGGTGCTTTTGCCGCCCTGTTGCGCATCTTCGTGACGTCGTTCCCGACCGTGCGGCTCGACTGGCAGCCGGTCGTGTGGATCCTGGCGCTGCTCAGCCTGGTGCTGGGCGCCGTCGTCGCCCTGAACCAGCGGGACGTCAAGCGCATGATGGCGTACTCGTCCATCAACCACGTCGGCTTCATCCTGCTCGGTGTCGAGGCGTGCACGGCCCGGGGTGTGTCGGCGTCGCTGTACTACGTGTTCACCTACACGTTCCTGGTCATCGGCTCCTTCGCCGTCATCAGCGTCGTGGCCGGCCCGGGTGACACCCGTTCCCAGCTCACCGACTACCGGGGCCTGGCCAAGCGCCAGCCGCTCCTGGCCCTCGCCTTCGCCGTCCTTCTGCTGGGCCAGGCCGGCGCGCCGTTCACCACCGGCTTCCTGGCCAAGTTGGGCGTCATCGAGGCATCGGTGTCCATCCAGGGCTACGGGCTCGCTGCGGTGGCCATGGCGTCGGCCGCGGTGGCCGCCTTCTTCTACCTCCGCCTGGCGGTGACCATGTACTCGCCGGTCGGTGCGTCGGGCGATCCGCTCGACGGCAACCTACCCGAGACCGACACCGTCAGCGATCCGGTCGCACCGGCGGTTGGGGTGACGCCGAGGGCCATCGACCGTGCGGACGGTAACCAGCCGGTGGCCGACCTCCAGGTATTGACCGATGACGCACCGTCGGCCGAGGTCGCGGCACGCGGCCCGGTGCCCGTGCCGCCGCTGACGGTGGCGGCCATCGGGACCTGCGTGGCGTTCACCGTGGTCTTCGGCATCATTCCCGGGCCGGTCATCGACTTCGCCCACCAGGCCACCCTGCTGCTGCTCCGCTGACCGCGCCGTCGGGGTCGCCCGGCCCACGGGCTTCGATCCCGCGGGTCGCCCGGATGCGGCGGTACTGTCGACTGAGGCGGCCACTACCTGGAGGATGACGGCATGGCACAGGCACCAGATCGATCCGAGGGCACGTCGGCGGGCAAGCGGGACGTCAAGGAGATCGCCCGTCTGGTCATCGGAGTCGTCGGCCTCGTGCTGCTGATCGCCTTCGTCGTCGGGAACTCGAACGACGTGAAGGTCAACTACATCTTCGGGCACGTCCACACCAGCCTGATCTGGGTGATCCTGATCGCGGCCGTGCTCGGGGTGCTGGTCGATCGCCTGGTCATCGCCGTCGGCAAGCGGCGCCGCAAGCAGCGCTAGCCAATTCCCCACCGACCGACCGCCGAACCGGGGTCACTCGTCGCCAGGCGGAAACGGGTGGAATGATGGGTCCATGACCATGGAGACACCCGAGGAACGCGCGGCCCACGGACGCAAGGCACGGGAGCTCGTCCCACGGTCCAAGCACGGCGACTGGGCGCCGCCGGCCGACCGCACCGACCCGCTCGAGATCCTGGCCCTGCAGGCGACGACCCGGGTGCCCGACCTGGTGCCCATCCGCTACGGGCGCATGGCCGCGTCGCCGTTCGCCTTCTTCCGTGGGGCCGCCGCCGTGATGGCTGCCGACCTGGCCCACGAGGTCCACTCCCACCTCGACGTCCAACTCTGCGGCGATGCCCACCTGGTGAACTTCGGTGGCTTCGCCACTCCCGAGCGGGACATGATCTTCGACGTCAACGACTTCGACGAGACGCTGCCTGGGCCGTTCGAGTGGGATCTCAAGCGGCTGGCCGCCAGTATCGAGGTGGCCGCCCGCAGCCGGGGCTTCGACGACGTCCTGCGTGCGAAGCTCGTCGCCCTGTCATCCCGGGGCTACCGGGAGGCGATCCGGGACTTCGGCGCCATGGGCCAGCTCGACGTCTGGTACCAGCGACTCGACGCCGTCACCCTGTTGAACCGGTGGGGGAGCGAGGCCGGCCAGACCGTCATCGAGGGGTTCCAGAAGCGGGTGGAGAAGGCCCGGACGAAGGACCATCTGAAGGCGGTGGCCCGCCTGACCGAACACCGCGACGGCAAGCTGCGATTCCGTGCCGACCCGCCGTTGCTCACTCCGTTCGACGAGCTCGTCGCGGCAGGTCACGAGGCCGAGTCCATCGACAGCCTGGTGTCCGCGCTCGACGGCTACCGCGTCACGCTCAACGGCGACCGCCAGCACCTGCTCAGCCGGTACGTGTTCACCGACCTGGCCCGCAAGGTCGTCGGTGTCGGCTCCGTGGGGACCCGCTGCTGGGTGGCCCTGTTCATCGGTCGTGACGAGGGCGACCCACTGGTGCTCCAGATCAAGGAGGCAGAGCACTCGGTGGCCGAGCCCTTCCTGGAGCCGAGCCAGTACCCGAACATGGGCGAGCGGGTGGTCGAGGGCCAGCGGCTCGTGCAGAGTGCCAGTGACATCTTCCTCGGTTGGGACACCCTGCGGGGCATCGACGGGGTCACCCGCGACTTCTACTTCCGCCAGATGTGGGACTGGAAGCTGTCGCCCGACATCGACAATATGACGGTGGCTACCTTCGAGGTCTACGCCCAGATGTGCGGCTGGGTCCTCGCCCTCGGCCATGCTCGCTCGGGGGACGCGATCGCCATCGGCTCGTACCTCGGCGCCGGCCCCCGGTTCGACGAGGCCATGTGCCGGTTCGCCTCGGCCTACGCCGACCAGAACGAACTCGACCACCAGGCGCTCAAGTTCGCCATCGCCACCAACAAGATCCACGCCATCAGCGACGTGTGAGGTAGCCCCTCCGGACGGCGGGCGGCCGGGCACGGACGTCGGGCCGGGACTACTCTCGGACGCATGCCCCTGCACAAGCACGAATCGATCCGTGACGAGCTGCTCGACTCGGTCTATGCCGGCCACGACCTGCTCACCACCCTCCCGTCCCACCTCTTCCCGAAGGACGAGATGCGCAAGGAGGACGCCTTCCAGGCCATCTCCGACGAACTGCTGCTCGACGGCAACGCCCGCCAGAATCTGGCCACTTTCTGCCAGACCTGGGAGGAGGACGAGGTCCACCAGCTGATGGACCTGTCGATCAACAAGAACATGATCGACAAGGACGAGTATCCCCAGACCGCCGAGATCGAGCGGCGCTGCGTGCAGATGTTGGCCGATCTGTGGAACGCACCCGAAGCGGGCGGCGCCGTCGGCTGCTCGGCCATCGGCTCGTCGGAGGCGTGCATGCTCGGAGGCATGGCGGCGCTGTGGCGCTGGCGGGCGAAGCGCAAGGCGGCCGGCAAGTCCACCGACTCGCCCAACTTCGTGTGCGGGCCCGTCCAGGTGGTGTGGCACAAGTTCGCCAAGTACTGGGACGTGGAGGCCCGGGAGATCCCGATGTCCCCGGGCAAGTACTGCATGGACGTCGAGCAGATGCTCGCCCAGGTCGACGAGAACACGATCATGGTGGTCCCGACGTTCGGCGTGACCTACACCGGCTCCTATGAGCCGGTTGCCGAGCTGGCCGCCGCCCTCGACACGCTGGCCGCCGACACCGGCCTCGACATCGACATCCATGTGGACGGGGCGTCGGGGGCGTTTCTCGGGCCGTTCTGCGCCCCCGACGTGGTGTGGGACTTCCGCATCGAGCGGGTGAAGTCGATCTCCACGTCGGGCCACAAGTTCGGCCTGGCCCCGCTCGGGGTCGGCTGGGTGCTGTGGCGCCACGCCGACGATCTGCCTGACGACCTGATCTTCCACGTCACCTACCTCGGGGGTGACATGCCGGTCTTCCAGATCAACTTCTCGCGACCGGCCGGGCAGATCGTGGCGCAGTACTACAACTTCGTGCGCCTGGGCCGCGAGGGCTACCAGGCCATCCAGGACACCTGCTACAAGACGGCCAAGTTCCTCGCCGACGAGATCGTCAAGCTCGGACCGTTCGAGCTGCTGTGCGACGGCAACCCGCTCACCGGGATCCCGTCAGTGGCATGGCGGATCATCGACGGCGAGGACCCGGGCTACACGCTGTACGACGTTGCCGACCGCCTGCGCGTCAAGGGGTGGCAGGTGCCGGCGTACCCGCTCACCGGGGCGGTGTCGGACATTTCGGTGCAGCGGATCCTCGTCCGCCAGGGCGTGAGTCGCGACCTGGCGTTTCTCCTGATGAACGACATCAAGGAGGCCATCGCCCACTTCGCCAAGCACCCGGTGTCGGTGGCGATGACCCCCGAGGAGTCGGGCGGCTTCAGCCACCTGTAGCCGGACTCCCTATCGGCAGGGCGACGGGCCCGTCGGCCTGCAACACGTGTTGCTAAGGTGGCCAATGGCCCGACTGGACCAGAGGGATGTCGAGCGGGTGTTGTCCGCCGTTCGGTTGGTAGGTGAGTCGGCATCGCCGCCACGCCCGACGGTAGGGGCTCCTGGCTGGCGGCGTCAGACGGTGCGGTCCTCACTTCAGGGGACGCACGCCCCTTCGGGTCCGAGGCGGGAGTGCGCCTGGCCGCTCCGGTGGTGGGCATCGCCGCGACACCCGACGGTGGCGGTTACTGGCTGGTGTCATCGGACGGAGGTGTCTTCGCCTTCGGCGACGCCCTCTATGCGGGCTCCCGGGGGGGATCAGGTTGGTGGCTCCTGTGGTCGGGATCACCTCGTCCCCATCGGGCAATGGTTACCTGCTGGCCGCATCCGACGGCGGAGTGTTCGCATTCGGCGACGCGGGCTTCCGCGGCTCCGAAGGAGGCAGGCCGCTTGCAGCCCCGGTGACGGGCATCGCGTCTGCCGCACACGGGGGCTACTGGCTCACCGCGTCCGACGGCGGTGTCTTCGCCTTCGGTGCGCCCTTCCTCGGCTCCATGGGCGGCCACCCGCTCGCCGGTCCGGTGGTAGGGATCTCGGCTACGCCCGACGGAGGTGGCTACTGGCTCGTCGGTTCCGACGGCGGCGTCTTCAACTTCGGTGACGCGACGTTCTCCGGGGCGCGCTCCGGCTCGACCGGCGGCTCACCCGTCGTGGGCATCACCCGCACCTACGGCTGAACGGGACGGACACGGACGGTCCCAGGCCGAACTTCAGGTCCCGGACGCGACGAACGGGCCCGCAAGGGCCCGTTCGTCGTTGATGCGGTATTCGTCCGGGACGTGCCCGGCGCGTCGTGCGTCAGCTGAGGAGCTTGGCCTTCTGGGCCTCGAACTCCGCGTCGCTGATGGCACCGCTCTGCTTCAGGTCGGCGAGCTTGGATAGCTGGTCGACGCTGCTGGTGCCACCGGCGGTCTGCTTGACGTAGGAGTCGAAGGCTTCCTGCTGCTGCTTGGCCGCCTGCTCGGCGCGCTCGTGCATCTTGCCGCCGCGGGCGATCAGGTACACGAGGATGCCGAGGAACGGCAGGATGATGACGAAGAGCACCCAGAGTGCCTTCACGCCACCGCTCATGTCACGGCTGCGGAAGATGTCACCGAAGATGATGACGAGCAGCCAGAACCAGATGAGGAAGACGAAGATGCCGAGCATCGTGCCGAACAGGTCGGCCAGTGGATAGGTGTAGGCAAGCATGGGAGACGCTCCTTGGAGGTTGTTGATCACCTGACAACGTAATCCACCTTCGTCGGATCACGGCGCGACGGTGGGTACAGCCCAGCTGGCGGTCGGTCGTGACGGCCGAATCGGGCACCTCACGCCTGGTCGGGAAGACGCCAGTCGACCTTGATGGGCTTGTTGGTGACCAGGCGGGGCCGGCCCACGGCGGCCGGGCGGTCGGTCGTCCAGGGGGCGGGTGTCGCCAGTGTGAGCCCGGCCAACCCGCGGAGGGCCTGGTCGTAGGAGGAGCGGGCCCAGGCGAACCTCCTCCAGGCCGCGTCACGGTCGGCGACCGCGTCGGGGAGGACGTCGGCCAGGCGGTCGATGGCCGCATCGAACTCCGTCCGGGTCACGGAGATCGGAGGGGGCGGCTGCGCTGCCTCGGGGAGGAGCTGTGCCAACCGGACGGGCGGAGGGATCGGCAGCCCGGACGCCCGACCGATCTCGGAGACGGTGGGAATTCCGTGGGCCAGCATGAGCAGCGGTCCCTGCAGCCGAACGGCCGTCTCGCCGGTCAGCGACGAGGCGCCCCCGGACAGCAGGAGTGAGCCGGCATCGAGCAGCGCGCCCACCGACGCGACCCACGACTGCTCACTGCTGGTCTCGGGGAAGTAGCAGAGCGCCGGGAAGGAGCAGTGGGTCTGGTCCAGCTCGAGGAGCCACTGCATCGCCGAACGCCACAGGTCGGGATTGTCGATCGCGTCGAATGTGTGGAGCGTGGCGAGCATGTCGACACCGGAGGCCGGTGTCCCGGTGAAGGGGCGCAGGGTGCTGATCCCCTTTTCGCGGTCGTGATGGGCGGCGTAGATGGTGGGGAGGTAACTGATCAGCAACGCCACCAGGCCCAACCCGATGATGGCCTCGATGAAGGACGTCCAACTTCGGAGCCCTCCCGTCGGTGCGGCAAACCCGAGCGTCGTCACCGACGAGCCGCTGATCTCGAACGAGCGCTCCAGCGTGCCGGCATCGAATCCCCAGAACAGCAGGGAGAACCCGATGATCACCGTGAGCATCCACACGAGGGGGAGGCTGACCAGGGCTACCGGCCCGTAGAGGGCGCGCAGGTTCTTCCCCCTCGCCCGGTTGTGCCATCGATGGACCATCAGGCGGTTGGTCACGGCGAACGTGGCCCGCGTGATCCGCGTGAAGCTGTTGCGGGGGAGGACGACCGTCTCGACGGCGGAGACCAGCACCGCACCGACGATGAGGAGACCGACCACGATGGCTACGACCTTCACCCATTCCGGCGCACCGCCGGAGGATGACGAGGCGAGGAGGAGCGCGGGGCCCACGTCGGTCAGCCTGCCGCTGTGACGGCGTCGGTCGCCGAGCGCTTGCGCAGGTCGGTGGGTGTCTGCGGCATCCGGGCGCTGAGCACGTAGGCGACCACGACGGCCACGATCACCAGCGGGGTCACGCTGAGGCCGTCGCTTGCGAAGAGCAGGATGGCGAGCAGTGTCGAGGTGAGTGGCAGTTTGAGCATGACGGTGGCCATGGCCCCGATCCCCATGGCCACGGCCGGGACGAGGATCAAGCCGGGCAGGTGGGAACCGGCGACCCCGATGGTGGCGCCGATGAACATGGCCGGGAAGATGGGTCCGCCGCGGAACGCCGACAACGAGAAGCCGTAGGCGATCGACTTGGCGATGCTCAGGAGCACCAGGGCACCCACCGTCCAGGTCGAGGCCTTGAGGACGAGTCCGGGCAGCGCGGACTGCCCGGAGAAGAGCACCGTCTCGGCGGTGCGGTGCGTCAGTTCGGCGTAGGCGATGGCGACGCCGGCGACGACCAGGCCGATCACCGGTGTCACGGTCATGCGGTGCCGCATGACGATGGGCTGGAGCGCCAATGCCGTGAGCCGGATGGCGGTGCCGACCAGGACGGCCAGCACGCCGATGGCGAGGGCCCACCCGAAGAGCGCCACCGTCGGATGGCTGAAGGTGGGCAGACCCGGGATGGCGAGGGAGAACGTGCCGAGTCCGGTCAGGCTGTCGAGGCCCACGAAGATGAGGGTGCCGAGTCCGGCGGCCAGCAGACCCGGGACGAGCACCAGCCCGAGCAGCGGCCCACCGAGACCGGTCGCCTCCATGAGGAGGAAGGCACCGACGATGGGCGAGCCGAGCAGGGTGCTGATGGCCGCGAAGCTCCCGGCCGCGGCCATCACGGTCCCGGCCATCGGGGGCGCGTCCTTGGCGGCCAGTTTGACCGCCAGCGCACCGAGGCCACCACCGATGGCGATCAGCGGTGCCTCGGGGCCGAGTACGACACCGAGGGCCAGTGTGGTGAGCGACGCGAGCACGACTCCCGGCAGCTCCGCCGCGGTCGGGGCGCCCCCACCCGTCTGGAACCCGTTGGCCGGTTCGTGCCCCGAGGTACCCGGCAGGTAGGTGATGGTGGCGGCCACCAGGACCCCGGCCACCAGGAGCAGCGGCACGGGCCACCAGACCGGTGTGCCGTGGAAGCCCAGCGCCTTGGGCAGCGACTGGTAGGTCCAGGTCTGGAGTCTGCTGACGAGCGCCAGGTAGAAGTAGGCGACGGCCGACACGGGTACACCGATGAGGGCGGCCAGCACGAGGAGCTGGAGGTAGCTCTTCGACTTGAGCAGCTCCATCGGGTCCGCAGGCGCGGCGGGTGCAGTGGGCGATGTCGCCATCGGTTCGGCTCCCGTTGCCGTCGTCGGCTGGGCCGGCAGTGCGGCCCCACGGTCACTCATCGTCGGGCCAGCTGTTGCGCCGGCTCCACTTCATGAAGAAGGCGACCACCAACACGATGGCGAGCCCTCCGAAGATGATGATGTAGAACACGGTTCTCCTCCGCCGGCGTGGACAGCATGGACATTAGGGCGTAGCGGACGTGGGAGCGGGTTGCTGCTCGGTTGCAGGTCGACCGTGGTCACGGATCGGCCCGACACCGCCGGTTAGGGTGAGTGGCGCTGCCGGTCCCCCGTACGGCCCAGAAGACCGCGTAAGGAGTACCACCCCATGCTTGCCTACAACTATCCGATCCTCGATCTCATCTGGACGATGTTCATGTTCTTCGTGTTCGTCCTCTGGATCTGGTTGCTCATCGCCGTGTTCATGGACATCTTCCGGAGCCACGACCTGAGCGGTGGGGTGAAGGCCCTGTGGGTGCTCTTCATCATCATCCTGCCGTTCCTCGGCGTGCTGATCTACCTCATCGCCCGTGGCGGCAAGATGCACGAACGTGCCGCCGAGCAGGCGGTCCAGCAGCAGAAGGCCTTCGACTCCTACGTCAAGCAGGCCGCAGGTTCTGGTAACACGGCCGACGACCTGGCCAAGCTGGCCGACCTGAAGCAGAAGGGCGTGATCAACGAGGCGGAGTTCGAGGCCCAGAAGGCGAAGATCCTCGCCTGAGGCTCCCCTGATGTGACGGCCCGGTGGCCGCCTCCTGTGCTGAGCACACGGTGGGCGGCCACCACCGCGTCCGGGCCCCACACCCAGTGGGTGGCAGCCGACCGCGACGGATAGAGACCGGCCGGGTGTCCCCGGTGGCGCCGGGGCCCGCCGGTACAGTGTTCGCGTGACCACCGAACCACCGGCGGACGGACAGGACGGGGCGCCCGACGTCCCCGACATCGTCGAACTCGTCAACGAGAAGGCGGCCCTCGAGCACGAGGTCGAGGCGCTGCGCCACGAGGTCGACGCCAAGGGCAAGAAGAAGCGGCGGGGTCGCACCATCGGTGCGTGGGTGCTCCTCGTGCTGGCCTGTCTCCTCGCCATCACCTCGGTGGTCGTCGTCTACGCGCGCAACCAGCTCCTCAACACCGACACGTTCGTCGCCACGCTGGCCCCGCTGGCCTCCGACCCGGCGGTGCAGACGGCGGTGGCCACGAAGGTCTCGAACAGTCTGGTGGAGCAGACCAACCTCGAGCAGCGAGTCAAGGACGCGCTGCCGGCCAGGGCCGACTTCCTCGCCAACCCGATCACCTCCACGGTGAAGACGGCGTCGTACACCATCACGCTCAAGCTGGTGCAGAGCTCGCAGTTCCAGAAGCTGTGGGAGCAGGCGCTGCGCCAGTCCCACGAGCAGCTCGACAATCTCCTGTTGGGGCAGAAGGTCGGCGCCCTCAATGCGGCCAACGGCCAGGTCACGGTCAACCTCTCCAAGGTGGAGGACAAGGCCAAGCAGGTGCTGGCCCAGCACGGCCTCTCGGTGTTCAACAAGGTGCCGCAGTACAACGGGGCGCCCTACGTCCTCTTCCAGTCGAAGCAGCTGCTGAAGCTGCAGCGGTGGGTCAAGTTTCTGAACAGCCTGGCGCTGGTGCTACCGATCGTGTCGCTCCTCCTTTTCGCCGTGTCGGTCCTGCTGGCCCGCGACCGACGACGGGGCCTTGTGCACGCGGCGTCCGGTCTGGCGGTGTCGATGGCGGTGCTGCTCATCGGCGCGAATGTCGGTCGCAACCAGTACCTCGCGTCGCTCCTGCCGGGCCAGTCGAAGAACGCGACCGCAGCCGTCATCGACACGGTCGACGCCTCGCTCCTCGACTCGGTGCGGACGCTGCTGATCCTCGCGGCGGTCATCGCCCTGATCGCCTTCGTCGCAGGGCTCGCACCGGTCCGCCGCTGGTGGTCGAATCGCACGGTGCCGTCCTGGCTGACCACGGGACCCGTCCACGACGTCGTCGCCGCCCACCGCCGGGCCTTCCAGTGGCTCGTCCTCGGCGTCGGCCTGGTGGTACTCGTCGTGTGGAACCAGCCGACGGTCAAGGTGGCGCTCATCGTGCTACTGATCACCTTCCTTGTCGTGATCATCGTGGGCGTCTACGGGCGGACCACGACCGCGTCGGTGACGACCCCTCCGGAAGACGGGCCACCCAGCGACTCCGAGGTCCCGACCGGGGCTGCCGTCTCCTGACCCGATGACGGCACCGTGACCCCGCCGTCACCCCGCGACTGGTGGCTGGCCATCGAGCCGGTCCACGCCGTCGTCTACTTCGACCCGGAGTGTCTCGCGGCCATGGACGGACTCGGGTTCCGGGGATTCTGGATGGGGTACTTCGCCGGTCGGGCCGCCCCGTTCGGCGTCGTCGGCCCCGACGTGGTGACCGCCACGTTCTTCAACTTCCATCCCGACCGGGCGGCGCGGGCCCTGCCCGAGGCCTGGGCGCTGGCGTCACCGCAGGACGTCTGGGCGACGCGGGTGCACGCGGCGGCGTCCGCGCTGCGACGGATCGACCCCCGGGTGACGACGACGGCGCGGACACTGGTTCCGGGGTTGCGCGAGCTGCTGGTGGGCGTGCCCGATGCCGGACGACCGCTCTTTGCCGCCACCCGGGCCACCCGGGAGCCCGACGATCCCGTCGAGGCACTCTGGCACTGGTGCTCCTGCCTGCGCGAGCACCGGGGTGACGGCCATGTCGCCGCGCTCACCTCCGCGGGCCTCGACGGGTGCGAGGCGCTCGTCCTGTTCGCGGCCGACGGTGGCCCTCCGGCCGACCTGCTGCGGCGGTCGCGGGGGTGGTCGGTGGAGGAGTGGGCCTATGCCCGCGAGCGCCTCGGCCGGCGGGGCCTGGTGGAGGGCGAGGTGGCGACGACCGCCGGCACGGAGCTGCGGCGGTGGGTCGAAGCGACGACCGACGACCTGGCCGGCATGGTGATCGGTCGGGTGCAGGGCGCCGACGGTGAGGCGCTCCACCGTGGACTGGCCGGAGTGGCGGCTGCGGTGCGGTCGGCCGGCATCATCCACTATCCGAACCCGATGGGGCTGCCCGAGCCCGGCTGACGGACTTGGTCGATGCCGGCCGGGTCAGTCCGGCGTCTGCGCCGGCGCAGGCGCCGACGCGGGTCCTTCCCGGGTGGCAGCGGCCCCACCGCCCGACCCCGGCACCTGGATTCCGTCCTCGTCCCATTGGACGATGGAGGCCAGGAACTCATCGGTCTCGGACTGGGCGGCCAGCATCCGCTTTTCCGCTCCGGCGGCGAGCAGCCGGCCGAGGACCGGGATCTCCCACAGGGACTCGGCCCGCAGGATGGCCATGACCACCGGCACCAGGTGCTCGGCCGTGTCGAAGACGACGTAGCGCGGTAGCCACTCCGGCTCGTACTTGGCGTTGAACTTCCACAGGGACTCGATCTGGGCGAAGTTCGACAGCCGCTTGAGGAACCAGCGCTCGGCACGCTGCACGGTGCCGTCGCCTTTTTCGCCGGCCAGCGTGGAGCGCATGGCGGCGAAGTTCAGGCTCAGCCCCTCGAAGCCACCCGCGGCCATGTGCTCGATGGTCGAGCAGAGGGCGAAGTCGAGCAGACCGTTCGGGTGGTCACCCGGGTCGCGTCGCATGAGGTCGAGGGAATAGCCGTTGATGCCGGTCGACGGCACGAACTGGCACATGGCGGCAGCCTTGCCCTCGGGTGTGCGCACGACGGTCAGCAGCAATCCGGTGTCGCGCGGGTCGAAGACCCGGCCCAGCATCATCGAGAACCCCCGCTCGTGCTCCCCCTGCCGGGACAGGCGCATCAGGTCGGTCAACTCGTCGGTCAGTGCCGGGTCGATATGCGAGGGGTCGTGGAACGTGACGGTGTAGCCGTGCTTCTTGATGCGGTTGTGGGCCTGGCGGAGCCCCTTCATGTGCTTGCCCGCCAGACTGAACTCCTGCACCCGCACGACGGCCTCGTCGCCCAGGTAGATGTTGTGCATGCCCGAATCGCGGTAGGTGGGGAGCCAGTCCTCGCCGGCTCCCATCACCGCGGTGGTCCAGCCGTGTGCGTCGGCAAAGGAGCGGAACGCCCCCCACACCTGCTCCCGTTCGTTACGGGGGCCGATGGGATCGGGGGAGATGAGACACACGCCGCCGTAGACGGCGTAGGCCACGAGGCTGTCGCGGTGGAAGAACCACTTCTTGTCGGACCGCAGGGCGAAGTAGTCGAGTGTGGACGAGCCGTGGCGGCGCACGATGTCGCGGGCCCGGAACTCGGCCGCCCGTCCCGAGCCCAGCCGGCGGTCGACCACCGGGCGGGTCAGCAGGTAGAGGGTGATGGCGGCCAGGCTCAGCCCGATGGTGAGCAGGGCCGGGGTGAGGAAGCGGTCCGGTCGTTCGGGCAGGTCGATGGTGGTGATGCCGACGAACCGCTCGGACACCGCCCAGAACGTCGTCCACCACGGCAGCACGTCATGGGGGTGGTGGTGGCGGATGTGGCCGAACAGCTCGAGCGACACGGTGGCGACCACGGCCACACCCACGGCCACGCCGGCCAGGGTGAAGAGCGCGGAGCGGACCGAGGTGGCGTCGGAGGCGGCCTGGAACTCCTTGCGGTTGATCATGAGGAACGCCAGCACCGCACCGGCGATGAGCGACTCCTCGACGTCTGCCCCGGCCACGAGATGGAGGAGGATGGTGCCGGCCAGGAGCACGATGGCCACCCGCCAGGCACGGCGCTGACCCCGCAGGACGCCGCGACCGAGGGCGATGAGGGCCAGGCCGGCCAGGGCCACGAGTGCGCCGGCAGCCACGCTGGCCCGGAGGGGCAGGTACTCCTCGACGGTGTGGAGGCGGCCCCGCAGTGGCGGCGTGACAGAGTCGAGGAGGTCGATGATCCCGGTCGCCAGGATGGCGCCGGCACCCCACCGGCGGACACGTCTGGTGTGGCGGTGGGCCTGACGGAGATCGGGTGCCGGAGGCCACGACTCACCCACCGGGTAGGAGGCCACCAGCGAGGGGTGGAGCGAGCCCCCGACCCGACCCCGGGTCACCAACCGTTCGAGACGGCTGGGGGACGGGAGTTCGTTGTGGGCGAGGAGGAGACGGACGTGGAGCTCGGCCCCGGACTCGATCTCCACCCAGCTCACCCATTGGCTGTGCAGGAACACGGGTGGCAGGCCGAGCCGGCCGCGGCGCTCGGCCACCACCTCGGCGGTGGCGCCGACGTTGGCGTAGAACCCGGTGCCGAGGTTGGTCAGCTCGGAACGGAACGTGGCCGCCGTGATCAGTCCGGCGTAGCCCTGCGCCACCACCCGCCGAGCGTCGTCGCGGGCGATGTCATTGGCGCCCGCCTCGGTGCGTACCTCCTCGAGCGCGCCGCCACCGAGGATGGACCACATCCTTCGACTGAGGAGACCGAGCACGACGGCCATGACGGCGAGGACCACGACGGCGACGCCGAGCGCCACCACGAGCTGGTCGTTGAGGTCCGCCGCGTGCGCGTGGCGTACGACGCGGGCCGGCAGTCCCGCCCCGAGGTGGTCGAGTACCCAAGGGGTGACGGCCACCCGCAGCAGGATGGCCACAGCGAACGGCACGAGCAGCCACCAGGCGTAGCGTCCGAAGCGTCGGTAGAGGGTGCGGGACACCACGAAGCGGGTCAGGCTCGACGGGTCGCTCAGCTGGTCGACCCCGCTGAGCCACGGTGCGTCCTCGGGGGACTCCTGGGCCACGGCCCGCCAGTGCCGGCCGGCGGTCGGGCCCACGCCCGGTTTGGCGTCGGCCGTGGGCCCGTCGGCGGGGATGTCGTCGACGGCGTTGCCGTAGACGTGCACGCCGGGCTCGACCCGGACCACCCGGAGGCCGGTGCCGGTCTGGACGTGGAGGTCGACGGCACCGAGGTGCTCGACGCCGGCGGCCGCCAGTGTGGCCACCACGTCGGACGTGTCGGGGTCGACCCGGGGTCCGGCGGTGATCGACTCCGGCTCGTGGGTGCCCCGCTGGCGGAGGATGCGGCGCTCGTCCTCCTGCAGGAACCGGAGGAACGCCAGGGCCAGAGCCGGATGGGCGTCGATGGCACGACCCGCAGCGCCCAGCGGGTCGTCGCACCCGGTCAGGTCGAAGAGGTTGCCGGCGATGATGAGGATGCCGGGTCCGTCCCACGTGTCGAGGGCCTGGGCCAGCTCGCCGGTGAGGGCGAGGCTGGACGGCGTGGCCACCGCCGTGAGCAGCAGGTCGCTGACCACCATGATGCGCCGACCGAGGGGCACGTCCACCCGGGTGCCGCCGGGGTCCGGAGTGAAGGTGGTGGGCTGCGTGACGACAGCGGGGACCACGAGGGCCGCCGCCGGGGCCTCGATGTCGGTGGTCGTGGTCACGGCCCCTCCAGTGTACGACGCTCCCGGCGTTAGGCTGAGGCAGTTGAGCCGTCGTCTGCACGGCCGGGACCTGGGACGACGCCTGTCCCCGGGCCCGGCAGGCGTCGAACCGGCGGAAGTCCGGACGGTCGGCAGTCAAGGGGGATCAGTGTCCGAAGTACCGAGCAACGAGCCGACGATCGAGGACTACTTCACCGAGGAGCGGGTGTTCCCCCCGCCGCCGGCCTTCCGGGAGCGGGCCGTTGTCACCGACCCCTCCGTCTACGACGACGCCGCGGCCCTCGGGCCCGACTTCTGGGCGCAGCAGGCCGGCGCACTCGACTGGTTCCGTCCCTGGGACACCGTGCTGAGCTGGGACCTTCCCTTCGCTCGCTGGTTCGACGGTGGCACCCTGAACGTGTCGTACAACTGCCTGGATCGGCACGTGGCCGCCGGCCGGGGTGACAAGGTGGCGTTCCACTGGGAGGGCGAGCCGGGGGACACCCGCACCATCAGCTACGCCGATCTGCTCCTCGACGTGTGCCGGTTCGCCAACGTGCTGAAGGGCCTCGGTGTCGGCCGCGGCGACCGGGTGGCCGTCTACATGCCGATGGTACCCGAGCTGGCCGTCACCATGCTGGCCTGCACCCGAATCGGGGCGGTCCACTCGGTCGTCTTCGGCGGCTTCTCCTCGGACGCGCTGCGCGACCGGATCCTGGACGCCGAGGCCAGGGTCGTGGTCACGGCGGACGGTGGTTGGCGACGCGGTCAGGGCATCGCCCTGAAGGGCAATGTCGACGTCGCCGTGGCCGAGACCCCGTGCGTCGACCACGTGGTGGTCGTAGAACGGACGGGTGCCGACACGGTCGGCGGTCCGGTGGATCTGACACCGGGCCGTGACCACTGGTGGCACGAGCTGATGACCGGAGCGGACCCGGCCGCCGGCGGTGCACCGGACGACACGTGCGAGCCCGAGCACATGGACGCGGAGGACCTGCTGTTCATCCTCTACACCTCGGGCACCACCGCCGCCCCCAAGGGGATCATGCACACCACAGGCGGTTACCTGACCCAGGTGGCCTACACCCACCGGGTGGTCTTCGACCTGCACCCGGACGAGGACGTCTACTGGGCCGCCGCCGACATCGGCTGGGTGACCGGGCACAGCTACATCGTCTACGGACCACTGGCGAACGGTGCGACCTCGGTCATGTACGAGGGCACCCCCGACGCCCCCGGCCGGGACCGCTGGTGGTCGATCGTCGAGCGCTACGGCGTGACCGTCCTCTACTGCGCCCCGACCGCCATCCGGACGTTCATGAAGTGGGGAGCCGACGAGCCGGCCAAGCACGACCTGTCGAGCCTCCGACTGCTCGGATCGGTGGGTGAGCCCATCAATCCGGAGGCGTGGATGTGGTACGCCGAGCACATCGGCGGGGGCAACTGCCCGGTGGTGGACACGTGGTGGCAGACCGAGACGGGGGCCATCATGATCGCCCCGTTGCCGGGCATCACGACCACCAAGCCGGGCTCGGCCACCTTCCCGCTGCCCGGGATCGGGGCCGAGGTGGTCGACGAGGAGGGCCACGCCATCGAGCGCGGCGGCGGCTACCTCACCCTGACGACCCCCTGGCCTGCGATGTTGCGCGGCATCTACGGCGACCCGGAGCGCTACAAGGACACCTACTGGAGCCGCTTCGACGGCCGATACTTCGCGGGCGACGGCGCCAAGATCGACGACGACGGCTATCTGTGGCTGCTCGGCCGGGTGGACGACGTCATGAACGTGTCCGGTCACCGCATCTCCACCACCGAGGTCGAGTCGGCACTGGTCGACCACCATCTGGTCGCCGAGTCCGCCGTCGTCGGAGCGGTCGACGAGACGACGGGTCAGGCCATCGTGGCCTTCGTCACGCTGGTGGCCGACGCCGGCGAGGCCACCGACGAGCGCGGCCAGGAGCTGCGTGCCCACGTGGCCAGCAAGATCGGCCCGATCGCCCGCCCGAAGACGGTCATCTTCACCGACGAGCTGCCGAAGACGCGCAGCGGCAAGATCATGCGGCGTCTGCTGCGCGACGTCGCCGAGGGGCGCGTGCTGGGGGACACGACGACCCTGGCCGACCCGGCGGTGGTGGAGGAGATCCGCCGACTGTCGGCCACCTCGCCGGGCGAGGAGTAGCGGGATGGCGGATCCGGGCAACTGGGCCTGGCGCGACGGGAGGATCGAGCAGCCGGGTCCTGCGGTCGTCTTCGACATGGACGGCGTCCTGTCCGATGCCGTCGGGCGCCAGCACTTCATCGAGGAGGGCCGACGCGACTGGGACGCCTTCTTCGACGCCTGCGGCGAGGACGCCGTCATCGGCGAGCTGGCCCGGGTCCTCGAGCTGCTCGACCCGTCACTCCAGATCGTCCTGCTCACCGGGCGGCCGATGCGCGTGCAGCCCCAGACCCTGGCCTGGCTCGAGCGCTACGACCTGCGGTGGGACCTGCTGGTGATGCGGGCCCGGGGCGACTACTCCCAGGTCACCTGGTACAAGCGCGACTCCGTGGACGAGCTCCGGCACTTCGGGTTCGACCTGCGGTTGGCCTTCGAGGACGATCCCAACAACTTCGCCATGTTCCACGCCATGGGCATCCCCTGCGTGTACATCCACTCCGGCTACTACGAGTAGGTCCCGCCGGCGGTCGGCCCGGCCGGTGGGCCGGGTGCGCGGGTCGGACGGACGGGCCGCACGGCCAGCCACCAGCCGACCAGCAGGGCCAGGAGGCACGCGAGCAGCACCGGCGTGTCGCCGAAGCGCACGTAGACCGTCCAGCCGTTCCGGAGCCCGAGGGTGGCGGGCACGATCTGGCGGGCGCCGAGCACCGAACGGGCCAGCAGCTGCCCCCGGTGGGTGATCCACGCCGAGTACCCGGTGGGCGCGGCCTGCAACAGGTCCCGTCCCTGCTGGACGGCCTGGACCTCACTCGCGGCGATCTCCTGGGTCGGGATCTGCGCGGTGGCGTACGACGAGGTGTTGGTGGGAACGATCAGCACCTGGGCGCCGGCACGCACCGACGAGCGACCCCGGTCCGCGTAGAAGACCTCGTAGGAGATCATCGTGCCGAGACGGCCCGCCGGAGTGGTGAGCATCCCTGTCCCGGTGCCCGGCACGGCGTCGAGCGGCACGGCCGACAGGTTGCCGAGATGGGCGAAGAACGAGCGGTAGGGGATGTACTCGCCGAAGGGGACCCGGTGCACCTTCTCGTACCGGTCGACGATCGCCCCGTCGGGGCCGAAGGCGACCACCTCGTTCCTGAACGCCGTGGACGACACCGTCTCGGTCACCCCGACCACCAAGGTCGCGTGCAGGGCCACGGCCAGGCGGGACAGCGCACCCTGCTCGGGGTCGTCGGCCAGTGGCTGGTCGAGGGAGACCACGTCCTCGGGCCACAGCACCAGCGCCGGGGGGTCGGTGGCCGGCCGGGGCAGCAGCCGGTCGGTGGCGGCCACCGCGGCGTGCAGCACCGTGGCCGGGTCGACCTGGGACTTCCGGAAGCCCCGCACCCCACCGCCCTGTACGGCCGCCGCCGACACCTGGCGGACCACCGGACCACCGTCGGGCGCGTGATCGGCGACGACGGCCGACGCCACCAGGGCCACCAGGGCGACCCCGCCGGTCACGGCGATCGTGCCGAGGCCGAGCGCGGCGCGGCGTCTCCCGGTCGGCCGGCCGGGCTCCGGGTGGAGGCGGTCGAAGGCGGCCGCCCGGCGGAGGTTCCGCACCGCACGGACGACGGCCAGGCCGAGCGCGCCCGTGGCCACCCCGCCCACGTAGACGGCGGCGGTCAGTCCGAGCGGGCCACCCAACCGAGCCACGCCGAGCACCGGCCCGCCGGCCTGCCCGAGGAACACGCCACCGATGGGTAGCCCTCCGAACGGCCAGGTCTGGCGGACGGCTTCGGCCAGGGTGAGGGCCGTCGGGAAGGCCAGTGCACGGGCCACCACGGGGCCACGGGGCACCGCCAGGCAGGCCACCCCCACGAACAGGGCCTCGACCAGGATGAGCACCACCGCTCCGGCCAGAGTGAAGGACCGGGCGAACATGAGTCCCGGCACGTAGCAGCCGAGACCGGCCAGCCACCCGGCCCAGAGCCGGGTGCGGGGTCGGAGCCCGCCGAGCCGCCACCACAGCAGGCCGGCCGCCGGGAAGGCCAGGATCCAGAAGCCCCACGGGGGGAGTGAGAGTGCGAGCCCGACACCGGAGGCCACCGCCGGCAATGCGACGGTACCCCGGCGCGGGGTGATCCGGTCCGGGTCGGTGCGTGCCATCCGGAGCTTCGACGGGCGCCATGGGACGTCGTCCGCAGGGGTCGGCTGCGGTGGGGTTCCCGGTGGTGGTGGCAGGGCGAGGGTCGGGATGCCCTCCGGCCCCGTGGTCATCGACCGGTGCGGGCCGGTGCGGCTCCGTCGAGCGACCGCAGTACGGCACGGGCCGCCGTGCGGCCACTGCCGACCACCGCCGGGATCCCCACCCCGCGGTACGCGCTCCCGGCCACCGCCACCGCCGGCAGCTTGGCCACCGCCTGCTCGATGGTCGACGTCCGGGTGAGATGCCCGACCTTGTACTGGGGGAACGCCCCGTGCCACCGGGTGACGATCGACTCGCGTGGCGGCGCGGCGACGTCGAGGACGGCCGACAACTCGGCAACGACGGCCGCGGTCAGCTCGTCGTCGTCGAGCGCGTCGGGGCGATCGTCGCCGAGCCGCCCGACCGACAGTCGGATCAGCTCGTCCTCCGGCCGGGCCAGGCCGGGCCACTTGCGACTGAGGTAGGTGCACCCGGTGATCAGGGGCATGCGGCCGCCGACCGTCGAGGTGCGGGGAACGAGGAACCCCGTGCCCACGAGCGCGCTGCGGATCGCGCCGGCCGGCAGGGACAGGGTGATCACGGTCACCGACGAGAGCTCGACGTCGGACAGGAGGGACGAGGCCAACGGGGCGTGGTCACCCAGCAGCCCAGCGGCCTGTCCGGCGGGCACGGCGAGCACCACGGCGTCGACGTCCAAGGTGCGGACGGTGTCCGACGCGCCTCCGCCGTCGGTCACACGGGCGACGTCGCCGGCCAGGGTCAGACGCCAGGACGGTCCCGTTCCGTCGGCCACGCGGTCCATCGACTCGACGGCCACCCCCGTGTGGACGGCGACGCCCCGGGTGGCCAGTGCGGTGGCCAGCTCGGCGGGCAGGCGGGCGTTGCCGCCGTCGAGCGACCAGAACACGGGCGGTGGCGTCGCACCCGGCGGCGGTGCTGCCGCCGGCGGGGTCTGTCCGGGTGTCGGCGGCCGGCGGAGCGCCCGGATGAGGCTACCGGACTGGCGGTCGGCGGCCAGGAGCGGCGGGAAGGTGGACTCGGCACTCAGGTCGTCGACGCCCCCGGCGTGGATGCCACCCACCAGGGGGTCGACCAGACGCTCGACGACCTGGTGGCCGAGGCGTGATCCGACGATGTCGCCCACCGACCGGTCCGCGGTCGCCCGCGGGTCACCGCGGTGGGGTGCCACGAGGTCGAGGCCGGCCCGGGCGAGTCCCCGGGGGCTGAGGATGCCGGAGCGGATCATCGGCCATGCCCTGGTCGGCACACCGAGGTTCACCCCGTCGGGCATCATGCGCAGCCTCCCCCGCACCCAAAGCGAGGCGCCCGAAGCGCCGGGAGCGACCAGCGCACCGGTCAGGCCGAGTTCGTCGCACAACCGGGTCGCCTCGGGCCGTCGGGCCAGGAACGCGTCCGCAGCGACGTCGACGGTCCGACCGCAGAATTCGGTGGAGCGGACCTTGCCGCCCGCACGGGCGCCGGCCTCGAGCACCACGACCCGGGGCACGACACCGTCCTCCCGGTCGGCGACGAGCTCCCACGCCGCCGACAGGCCGGCCATCCCCCCGCCGACCACCGCCACCACCGGCCTGTCCGGTACCGCGGTACCGCTCACGACCGCTCCATCGTGGGGTCTGCGTCTGCGTCGGCTGCGCCGCGGACGACGTCGGCCAGCATCGCCAGGAATACCGGGTCGTCGTTGAGCGACGTGGTCCGGGCGAAGGCGATCCCGAGGGCGTCGGCCCGTTCCTGGGCCTCGATGTCGAGGTCGTAGAGGACCTCGAGATGGTCGGACACGAAGCCGACCGGGCACACCACCACCGCGGTGGCACCCTCGGCCGCCACCCGGTCCATCTCGAGGAGGAGGTCGGGTCCGATCCACGGGTCGGCCGTGCGACCGGCGCTCTGCCACGCCGTACCCCAGGTGACGGTGGGATCTGCGTCGAGTTCGAGCCGCGTCGCCACGTCGACCCCGGACTCGGTCACCTGGTCGGGATAGGTGTCGCCCATGGCCACGACCCGCAGGGGCAGGCTGTGGGCGGTGAAGAACACCGCCGTCGTCGCGCGGGCCACCGGGTCGAGACCGTCGAGTGCGGCCCGCGTGCGGGTGGCCAGGAGCTCGGCGAAGCCCTCGACCCGGTGCCATGACGGCACGACGGCCACGCCGAGCGGTGGCTCGATCGAGGCCGCCGCCGCCTCGGCGCGGGTGAAGTACTCGCCGGAGCCCATCGTCGACTGGTGGGGCGTCAGTACGACGCCGACGATCCGGTCCACGCCCTCGGCCGCCAGGTCGGCCACGGCCTCCTCGATGGTCGGCTCGACGTACTTGGTCCCCAGGCGGACCACGAAGCGGCCGGGGGAAGCCGTCTCCAGCGCGGCGGCCAGTCCGTCGACCTGCGCCCGGGTGCGCGTCGTCAGGGGGGACGTGCCGCCGATGGCCTCGTAACGTCCGGTGAGCTCGTCGAGGAGCTCGGGTGTCGGGGGCCGACCGCGGCGGATGCGGGTGTAGAAGGCCTCGATCTCCTCCGGAGTGGCCGGGGTGCCGTGGGCCATCACCAGGACGCCGATCGTCACGACACCCCCTCCACGCCGGCGCGACCCTCGGCGTGGACGAGCGCGGCCACCTGTTCGAGGATGCCGGGGTCGGTCTCGGGCAGGACGCCGTGTCCGAGGTTGAAGACGTGCCCGGGCGCGGTGCCGGCCCGTGTCAGGACCTCCCGGGTCTCGGCGGCGGCCACGTCCCAACTTCCGAGGCACATGGCCGGGTCGAGGTTGCCCTGGACCGCGGTGCCCGGTCCAACCCGGCGTCGGGCCTCGTCGAGCGGCACCCGCCAGTCGATGCCCACGACGGAGGTGCCGGCCGTGGCCATGAGGGGGAGGAGCTCGCCCGTACCTACCCCGAAGAGGATGGTGGGCGTGCCCGGGTGGGTCGCCTCGAGGTCGGCGAAGAGACGGCGGGTGGCCGGCAGGACGAGCTCCTCGTAGTGCTTCGGGGTGAGGATGCCCGCCCAGCTGTCGAAGACCTGGACGGCCGAGGCCCCGGCGTCGAGCTGTGACCGCAGTGAGGCCAGCGCCATGTCGGTGAGCCGCTCGACCAGGGACTGCCAGAGGGCGGGCTCACTGTGCATGAGGGACTTGACCCTGGTGAAGTTCTTCGACGGGCCGCCCTCGACCAGGTAGCTGGCCACGGTGAAGGGGCCGCCGGCGAAGCCGATGAGGGGCACGTCGAGCGTGGACGCCAGGATCTTGACGGCCTCGACGACGTACGGGGTGTCGACGTCGGGCTCGAGGGGACGCAGGCGCTCAAGGTCGGCGGCGGACCGGAAGGGGTCGGGGACCACGGGTCCGGTGCCGGGGGTGATGTCCACACCGAAGCCGACGGCGGCGGCCGGCACGACGATGTCACTGAAGAAGATGGCGGCGTCGGTCCCGTAGCGGTCGACGGGCTGGCAGGTGAGCTCGGCCACCAGCTCGGGCTGGTGGATGGCGTCCAGGATGCTCCCGGGGCCCCGGGCGGCGCGGTACTCGGGGAGGGCCCGTCCGGCCTGCCGCATGAACCAGACCGGCACGTGGGGCACGGTCTGCCCCCGGCAGGCCCGCATGAACGGGGCGTCGTCGAAGCGGCCCGGCGCGGAGGCGGCCTCGCCGGGCGCGCTGGGCGCAGCGGTGGACATGGCTCGAGTCTAGGAGCAGGGCCAGCTCCCCCCGGAGCGCCAGGACGCGGTCGTGGCACACGGAGCCGCCGGAGCAGTCCGTCCGTCGGGCGCCTACAATCGAGGGTTCCCCTGAGCCGGTCGTGGGGCCGGACCACCCGTCCGGACGGGCCCGGGAGCAGACAGGAGGTGGGGCGTGGAATCGGAGCTGGAGGCGGAACAGGAGTTCGTCGACCTCGCCTATGCGCGGCTCGACGCCATGCGGGGCGACGCCAACTCCATGCTCGAAGGCGTGCTCGACCTGGGCCGGGGCGGGACCTTCCAGTCGCGCACCGAGCGTGACGTCATCGTGCGCACCAGCCTGGCCCGGCTCGAACAGCTCGACATCGGCGACCAGGCCCTGACCTTCGGTCGGATCGACCGGCTGACGGCCGACGGTGCCGGGGTGGCCGACGACGCCGCCACCGAGACGTTCCACATCGGACGCCTGGCGATCCACGGCTCCGACCACGAGCCCCTGGTGGTCGACTGGCGCGCCCCCGTAGCCGAACCCTTCTACCGGGCCACCGGCCGCGACCCCCTCGGCCTCGTGCTCCGCCGCCACCTGGCCCTACAGGGCCGGAACGTGGTCAGTGTCGAGGATGAGCGGTTCAACGCCCCGGGGGGTCCGACCGACTCGGTGGAGGGCACCGACGGCGTACCGCACTCCGGTGACCCGGGTGGCGAGCTGATCGAGGGTGACCTGCCTATCGGCGGACCGGCGGCGCTCCTGGCCGCCCTCGACCGGGCCCGGTCGGGACGGATGACCGACATCGTCTCGACCATCCAGGCCGAGCAGGACGAGATCATCCGGGCGCCGCTGAGCGGCGTGCTCGTGGTCCAGGGCGGTCCCGGCACCGGCAAGACGGCGGTGGCCCTCCACCGCGCCGCCTACCTCCTCTACACCCACCGGTTCCCGCTCGAGCGGCAGGGCGTACTCGTCGTGGGACCCAACCCGCTGTTCCTCCGCTACATCGAGCAGGTGCTGCCGTCCCTGGGGGAGACCGGCGTGACCCTGTCGACCATCGGGGGTCTCGTGCCCGAGATCAGGATCACGGAGAACGGTCCGGCCGACGTCGCGCGCCTGAAGGGTGACGTGCGCATGGCCAAGGTCGTGGCCCGTGCCGTCCGGACCCGACAGCGGCCGCTGGCCGAGGACGTGCGGGTTCCCTACGGCGCGTTGGTGCTGCGCCTGACCGCCGCCGACTCGCGCACCATCGTGGAGGGCGCCCGTCGCCGGCCGGGCACCCACAACGCCCGCCGCCGGCTGGTGGAGCAGTCCGTGGCCCAGGTGCTGGCCGACCGGGCACGCCAGACCCAGCAGCGCCTGGGTGTCGGCAACACTGCGGTCACGGCCTTCCCGGGCTACGAGGACCCGTCGGAGCTCGACGACGACGAGTTCGACTTCGAGGACTTCTCGCGCAAGGTGCGACGCGTGCCCGAGCTCGCCGTGGCGCTCGACCGGATGTGGCCCCGACTGTCGCCCCACGAGCTGCTGCACGATCTCTACGGCGCCCCGCCACTGATCACGGCGGCGGGGCGGGGCATCCTGTCGGACGAGGAGCTGGCCCTGCTCCGGCGCCCGCGCTCGACGTCGTTCGACGACGTGGCCTGGACGCCCGCCGACGCCGCCCTGGTGGATGAGGCCCGCCACCTGCTCGGTCCCCGCACCGGCGGCTCCGAGGACGCCGTGCGCAAGTACGGGCACATCGTCGTCGACGAGGTCCAGGACCTGTCGCCGATGCAGTTGCGCATGCTCACCCGGCGGTCACTGGCCGGCTCCATGACCGTGGTCGGCGACATCGCTCAGGCCACCGCGCCCTGGGCCCCCGCCTCGTGGGACGACATCGTGGAGCACCTGCCGCGTCGGCGGGCCGCCCGCACGGTCGAGTTGACGGTGAGCTACCGGACCCCGGCCGAGGTGCTGGCCGTGGCCGCGCGGGTGCTGGCCGTGGCCGCCCCCGAGCTCACGCCGCCCCGTCCGGTGCGTCGCACCGGGGTGGAACCCCGGATGCTGCAGGTGACCGGCCACGACGGGCCGGCCACGATGGGTGACCTGGCACGTGCCGTTGCCGGCGCCGCCGCCGAGGAACTCGACGCCGTCCGGCCCGGACGCGTGGCGATCATCGCGCCGGATCAGCTGCGGGGGCTCGTGACCGAGGCACTCGAGGCGTCCGGCACTCCGGTGGTCGACGCCCGCGACATGCGCAAGGGCGGCCTGTCGGAGCCCCTCGTGCTCCTGGCCGCCGACTCCGCGAACGGGTTGGAGTTCGACTCGGTCGTGGTCGTGGAGCCGGCCGTCATCGCCGGGGAGACGGCACGCGGACTGCGCACCCTCTACGTCGCGCTCACCCGACCGACGCAGCGCCTGACGGTGGTGTCGCTCACGACACCTCCCGCTGCACTCGCCACTCCGGTCTGAGCCGTCGGCCCACGCGCGTCGCGGGCGAACTCCCTGGTCGTAGGCGTCGGGGGGCGGGTTCTGTCTGAGTTGGCCCCCTGCGTGTCGGATCGGCTAAAAAGAACGCCGTGACCCAGGCTCTCGCCGCCGATCCGGCCATCGCTGCACCTCCGCCGCGCCACACCCCCGACAGGCCTCCGATGCTGGCCGTGGGCGTCATCATCTGGCTCGGCTCCGAGGTGATGTTCTTCAGCTCGATCTTCGCAGCCTTCTTCACCCTGCGGGCCCACGCCTCCGTGTGGCCCCCGCCGGGCGCCCACCTCGACACCATCCGGGCCGGCATCTTCACGATCATTCTGGTGTCCTCCAGCTTCACCATGCAGAAGGCCGTGTTCGACCAGGAGCGTGGCAACCGTAAGAGCGCCAAGCTGTGGATCTGGTTCACCCTGGTGCTCGGGAGTGCCTTCGTCGGCAACCAGTTCTTCGAGTGGATCGACCTCTCCAAGAACCCGGCCACCAACCCCCTGCACACCGCGTACGGCTCGATCTTCTACATCTCGTCCGGCCTCCACGGGCTCCACGTCTTCCTGGGTCTGGCGGCCATGCTCTTCCTGCTCTTCCGGCTCCGGGGACCTGCAGGAGACCCGGGGGAGACGGCGGTCTTCCAGGGCGTGAGCTACTACTGGCACTTCGTCGACGTGGTGTGGGTCGGCCTCTACTCCTGCCTCTTCCTGCTGAAGTGATGTCGACGAACCACCGCCGGTCCATCGCCGCCCGCATCGCCGCGCCCGCCGCCCTCGTCGGCGTCGTGGCCGTCTTCGGCTTCGTGGCTTTCTCGTCGGGCTCCGCCCAGGCCGACACCACCACCACGGTGCCGGTCACCGAGTCGACCGTGGCCGGTGCGCAGCCCGGCACCGTCCAGGCCGTGCCCACCGCGGTGACCGCCGAACCGTCGGCCTCGGCCACGGCCAAGGCCGACAGCGCACCCAATCAGTCCGGTATCTACTACACCGACCTGCCGGCGGCCTTCATCAAGCCGGGGCAGGCGCTCTTCGCGACCAACTGCTCCAGCTGTCACGGTGGCGAGGCCAACGGCAAGGCCGGCGTCGCCCCCAACCTCCAGGGCCTCGGTGCCGGCACGGTCGACTTCTGGGTCTCGACCGGCCGCATGCCGTTGGCCAACACGAGCGTCCAGGCCATCCGCAAGCCGCCCCGCTTCGACCGGATCCAGACGCTGGAGATCGCCGCCTACGTGCAGTCGCTGACCCCGGGCCAGGGCACACAGGTCCCCGTGGTCCGCACCGCCGGCGCCGACCTGGAGAACGGCAACACCCTCTTCACCCTCAACTGCGCCGCCTGCCACACCATCTCGGGTGCCGGTGACGCGCTGGCCGAAGGCGCCTATGCCCCGAGCCTCCACCTCGCCACGCCGACCCAGGTGGTCGAGGCCATCCGGTCGGGTCCGGGCAACATGCCCCACTTCGGCCCCGGCAACATCACCGACACACAGGCGCGTGACATCGCCGCCTACGTGACCGGTGTCCTGCAGCACCCGGACAACGCCGGCGGTGCCGGCCTCGGCGGCATCGGCCCCGTGGGCGAAGGCTTCGTGGGACTCCTCATCGGCGTCGGACTCCTGATGCTCGTCTGCTTCTGGATCGGAGATCGCGCGTGAGCGACGACAAGCCCAGCCCGTTGCCGCCAGCGACGCTCGACGACCCGCACCTGCAGCCCGCCACCAAGCATCCCCAGCGGATGCAGAACCTGGCCATCCTGGCCATGGTCATCGGCATGGTCGGGTTCGTCGCCTTCATCGTGGTGTATTGGATCAACGCCAGCAACCAGTGGGAAGCCGGCACGTTGGCCCTCGGCATGCTCGGCCTCGGTGTGGGCACCATCGCCTGGGGCAAGTACCTCATGCCCCAGGGCCCGTTCGTCGAGGAGCGCCACGACTTCCACTCCTCGGAGCCCGAACGGGCGGCCTTCAACGCCGCCATCACGGGGCGGGGTGGCCTCGAAGTCAAGCGCCGCGGCCTGCTGCTCGGTGTCTTCGGCGTCGCCGGCGGCATCATGACCCTCGCATTCCTCGTGCCCGGGATCCGCTCCCTCGGTCCGAAGCCGGCCAAGTCGGACGACAACCAGGGTTCCACCGATGACTCGCTCTTCACCACCAACTGGAAGAAGGGCGCCAGGCTCACCACCGTCGACGGCCGCCAGGTCATGGTCGACGACCTCGAGGTCGGCGGCGTCCTGACCGTGTTCCCCAGGGGGTACGAGGGCTCCTCCCCCGACCAGGTGATCCTGATCCGTCTGGCCCAACTCGGCCCGAACGACCCGCCGTATCCGATCGCTCCCCCCGGTAAGACGTCCTTCGGCGTCCAGGGCTACGTGGCCTACTCCAAGCTGTGCACCCACCTGGGCTGCCCGGTGGGCCTCTATCAGGAGAGGACGCAGCAGCTGGTCTGCCCGTGCCACCAGTCGATCTTCAATGTCAATGCGGGCGCCATCCCCGAGTTCGGCCCTGCACCTCGTCCGCTGCCGCAGCTGCCCATCACGGTGGACGCCACGGGGCAGATGCGGGCGAACGGTGGCTTCGACCAGGCAGTCGGCCCCGGATTCTGGGAGCGCCCATGATCGACAAGAGCCTCAACTGGATCGACGATCGACTCGGTGTCGCCAAGGGCGGCCGGTCGTTCCTCGACAAGATCTTCCCGGACCACTGGTCGTTCATGTTGGGGGAGATCGCCCTCTACTCGTTTGTCGTACTGCTGGGCACCGGCGTCTTCCTGACGCTGTACTACGTCCCCTCCGCCCATGAGATCGTCTACCACGGCAGCTACGTGCCGCTGCGTGGCCAGAAGGTGTCGGAGGCCTACGCCTCGACCGTGGGGCTCTCGTTCGACGTGCGGTCCGGGCTGTTGATGCGTCAGGCCCACCACTGGGCCGCCGACATCTTCCTCGGCGCCATCGCCGTGCACATGGCCCGCGTGTTCTTCACCGGGGCGTTCCGCAAGCCCCGTGAGCTCAACTGGGTCGTCGGTGTGACCATGCTGATCCTCGGCATCGTCAACGGCTTCCTCGGCTACTCGCTTCCGGACGACCTGGTGTCCGGGACCGGTATCCGCATCGCCTACTCGATCATCGAGTCGATACCGCTCGTGGGCTCGTACGTCGGCTTCTTCCTCTTCGGAGGCAATTATCCGGGCACCGGTGTCATCATCCCCAGGTTCTTCATCATCCACGTGCTGATCGTGCCGGCCATCCTGGTCGGGCTGCTGGCCGCCCACCTGGGCCTGCTGGTCAAGCAGAAGCACACCCAGTTCCCGGGCAAGGGCAAGACCGAGAAGAACGTGGTCGGCTCGCCCATGTTCCCGACGTTCATGGCCAAGACCACCGGGTTCCTGTTCATGACCGCCGCGGTCATCTTCGGCCTCGGCGGCTTCGCACAGATCAACCCGATCTGGCAGTTCGGCCAGTACGAGCCGTACCAGATCTCCTATGCCGTGCAGCCCGACTGGTACATGGGCTGGCTCGACGGCGCACTCCGGATCATGCCCAGTTGGGAGTGGGTCGGATTCGGCCACACCATCCCGCTCGAGGTGTTCCTGCCGGCCGTGATCTTCCCGGGTCTCATCTTCAACATCCTCCTGGTCTGGCCACTGATCGAGTGGTACAAGACGAAGGACAGCAACTACCACAACCTGCTGGACCGACCCCGCGACCGTCCCAAGCGGACGGCGGCCGGGGTGGCCATGCTGACGCTCCTCTTCGCGGTGTTCTTCGCCTCGTCGACGGACGTCATGGCCAACTTCTTCCAGCTGCCGCTCATGGACGTGCTCTGGTTCTTCCGGTTCTTCGTGCCGCTCGCCCCGATCGTGGCGTACTTCATCGCCTTCAAGATCTGCCACGAGATGCGTGACGCCGAGAACATCGGCCAGCGTAAGCGGGCACTCATCGTCTCCCGGACGACCGAGGGCGAGTACGTGACCACCGCCTCGGCCCCACGGCCGGGCGACAGCCACGAGGAGCTCGAGGCCATTCCGGTCCCGACGTTCATCGACACGACGGACCCCGAGCTGGCCACCGCCGCCGGTGTCCGCCGGGTCATCCGCTAGTCGGAACAGCACCGGAGCCCCCGGCGGGTGGCATCCCGTCCACGTTGACGCTCCGCGACTGGCGTGCGACGATGCGCCCCGTCCCACCCCGCATCGATCGGAGTCCGCCATGCCCCGCCTCGAAGGCCGTCGCACCGTCATCACCGGAGCCGCCAGTGGTATCGGCGAGCAGACCGCCCGGCTGTTCGTGGCCGAGGGCGCCTCGGTAGTCCTGGCCGATGTCGACGATGAGCGGGGCACCGCCATCGCCGACGAGCTGGGCGACAGCGCCCGCTTCGTGATCGTCGACGTCTCCCTCGAGGGGGAGATCGAACGCGCCATCGAGGAGTCGCAGGCGACCTTCGGGGGCCTGGACTGCATCTTCAACAATGCCGGCAACCCGGGCTCGATCGGGCGGGTCGAGGACATCGACATGGAGATGTTCGACCGGACCGTCGGCATCCACCTCCGGGGGGTCTTCCTCGGCATCCGCGCCGCCGCCCGGGTCATGCGCCCCCAGGGTCACGGCAGCATCATCAACACGGCGAGTGTGGCCGGACTGACGGCCAACGCCGGCGGCCACGACTACAGCGCCTGCAAGGCGGCCATCGCCCATCTGACCCGGACCACGGCCAACGAGTTGGGGGAGGACGGGGTGCGGGTCAATGCCATCTGCCCCGGTGGCATCGCCACGTCAATCTTCGGCCGGGGTGCCGGCCTCGACGGCCAGGCGGCGCAGGCCACGGTGGCGGTCATGGAGACGGTGTTGGCCGACGTGGCCCCGATGAAGCGGTCGGGCATGCCGATCGACATCGCCGAGTGTGCCCTGTGGTTGGCCAGCGACTCGTCGAGCTTCGTGAACGGGCAGGCCATCGCCGTGGACGGCGGGCTGACGACCGGCCCGACCTACCGCAGCTCGCGTGCCCGCATGGAGTCCATGATCGGCGTCCTGGCCGACATCGGCAACGCCGAGTCGTAGCGGAGGGTGCCGGTACGCTCGGGGCCCCGGGCCCCGGGCCCATCGGGGCTCGTCGGACCCGAGGGAGGAAGACGTGCCTGCCTACGTCATCTACCAGTGCACCATCCTCGATGCGGAGCGTTACGAGGAGTACAAGAAGCAGGCCGCTCCCAGCGTCGCTGCCGCAGGCGGCCGCTACCTCGTGCGTGGAGGCGACGTGGATCTACTGGAGGGCGACCTGCCCGCCGAGCGAACCGTCATCCTCGAGTTTCCTGACCGGGCGTCCGCACTCGCCTGGTATGCGAGCGATCGCTACACCGAGATCCGGCGCCTGCGGGACGGTGCGGCCCGAGCCTCCGTCTACGCGGTCGACGGCCTCGGCTGACCGGCGGTCGGAGGCGGCGCTACCGACGGCCTGGGACTACGGACCTGTTCCGATGCCCAGGATGAGCCACGGCGCCCCGGCGCCCCGGCGCCCGACGTACACGAACCTCTCCTGGGGTCCGTCCACCGAGCCGTAGACCCGCCTGTAGGTGGCATCGAAGGTGACGAGGGCCTGCTGGATGTCCGTATAGCCGGGGTAGTCCCCTCGCTCGAACGGGGCAGGTGCCACGCGGACACGCACCCGGGTCACGGTGAGCGTGTTCGACCGGTCGCTGTCCGGGGCGGTCGAGTCCGTCCGTCGGACCGCGGGCGACACGAGCGCCTCCGCATCCGTCCAGCGATGGGCGTCGAGCGCTGCGAAGTAGGACGCCACCGTCGACCGTGCCGAGGGCTGGTGCGACGTGGTGGTGCCGGCGCAGGCACTCATGGCCACGCCGAGCGCCAGCACACCGAGCACTACGGCACGCCTGTCCATCATGCGGTGACCCCGTCCATGGCCCGGTCAGGCCGGCGGCTGCGGTCGGTCACCGGAGTCGACGGTCGGCTTCACCGGTCAGCGTTCCGGCCAGCCGAGCGCATCGAACACCGCCAACGGGTTCAGATGGTCCCGCCGATGGACGACTTCGCCGTGGCGGACGGTGAGCACGGAAATGAACCGGTTGCGGTATGGGGCGCCCGATCCGACGGCGCGTCCCTCCGAGGCGTACTCGAGCACCACGACGCCTGTGGCGGGGTCGTGGTGGACGCGCAGGTCCGAGCAGGCGTCGAGTCGGAGCGCTGTGCCGTAGGGGCGGTAGAGCTCGGCGAGCGCAGCCCGACCTTCGACGCGCGACGGGTAGCCGGGCACCGTCACGATGAACTCCGTGACGATGTCGTCGGCCAGGAGGTTGAAGAAGTGGTCGGCCTCGACCAATCCCGTGAGTCCCTCCTGGATGATCCGGAAGACGTGGTTCAGGGCGGCGACCTCCTCCAGGTCGGGGATGGGTGTCTTCATGCACATGCCTCGTCGTCCGTGGCGCGGTAGTAGCTGTCGGACGGCGGGTACTGCCCGGGGCCACCCGGGGGGAGACGGTGTCCGGCGGTCCCATCGCACCGGCCAGGGAGGGCGGTCACTTCCCGTAGCGGTGGAGCCGGACCATGCCCGACTTCCGCGACACGATGATCATGGTGTTCCCGCCCCGCCGATCGGACGGCGTGAGAATGCGCCACGAGCGGAGCCCCTTGGTCGTCCGGTGGGGCTCCTCCCATCGGATGTGCTGGTCGGCACAGGCCTGCTGGGCGATCCGGACCGCCTCGGACTCAGAGATCGGACTCACGCTCCAACTCTAAACACGTCGCCGCCTCCGGGCGACCGCCGACCGTGCCAGCCGGTCGGCAGGTGCAGGCCGGTGCGATCCGGGCAGACTAGGGGTATGGAAGCGATCGAGATGACGACAGCCTCGGGCGATCAATCGTGAGTTCGGGCTCGGGACCCCCGACCGTCCTTCTCATCGGGGCGTCACGTGGCCTGGGCTACGCCCTGGCATCGGAGTACCTGGACCTCGGGTCCCAGGTGGTGGCCACCGTCCGGAGTCCCGGACGCACCGCACTGCACGAACTGGCCGACACCGCCGAGGGACGGCTGGAGATCGAGCATGTCGACATCACGGCGCCCGAGCAGGTCCAGGCCCTCCGCGACAGGCTCGGAGGGCGACGGTTCGGACTCCTCTTCGTCAATGCGGGCGTCACCAATGGTCCGAGGGAGACCGTCGGGGACGTGACGACCGAGGAGTTCACCCGCCTGATGGTCACCAACGCGCTGAGCCCGATGCGGCTGGTCGAAGTGCTGGGGGACGTCGTCGACCCCGACGGCACCATCGCGATCATGTCCTCGGGTCAGGGCAGCATCGCCAACAACGAACGGGGGGGCTTCGAGATCTACCGGACCAGCAAGTCCGCCCTGAACCAACTGATGCGCAGCTACGCCGCCCGCCACCGCGACGACACCCGGACGCTGCTCCTGATGGCACCTGGCTGGGTCAAGACCGACCTCGGCGGCCCCGATGCCCGCCTCACCATCGACGAGAGCATCCCGAGCCTCGTGACGACTGTCGAGGCACAGCGCGGACGCCCGGGCCTCCAGTACCTGGACTACCTCGGCCAGACCGTCGCGTGGTGACCGCGTGACCTGGCGGGGCACCGCACCACGGCAGTCGTCGCAACCGACGGGAGACACGACATGACCTCCGACCGCCCGACGGAGCAGGCTGGGATCATCACGAAGGACAGTCCGCTCGCGATCGAGGCGACCATCGCGAAGCTGACCGGTCTGCTCCACGCCAGAGGGATGAAGATCTTCGCCGTCATCGACCAGTCGGCCGAGGCCCGCGACGCCGGACTCGAACTCCGTCCCACCACCCTCGTCGTCTTCGGCAATCCGGCGGCCGGCACCGCCGTGATGGAGGCCGCACCGCTCGCCGCGATGGATCTTCCGCTGAAGGTCCTGGTGTGGGTGGATCGGGGCCAGACCCGGATTTCCTATGTTTCCCCCGGCACGCTCGCCGACCGGTACGACCTCGATGCGGACCTGGCCCGCAACCTGGCCGGGATCGACCCGCTCACTGACGCGCTCGTTGCTCCGTGAGTCCCGGTTGGGGGGACCGGTCGAGCACCCCGACCGGTCGGGAACGGGCACTCCAGGAGTTCGGGTCGGTCGGGCTCCGCACGGTCGTCACCGTTCATCGCTGCTCAGGACCGTCGTCCGGGATCCTTCCGACGTGGCTGTCGGTGGCCTGCGGCCCCACCACCGTCCCCTGGTGATGCCGGAGCAACCATGCCGGACCGACTCGCACCCAGACCGAGCTCCGCGACGTGACCCGGTCAGGCCGGTGCGATTCGTACGTCACCAGGATCACGTCATCGGCGAGCCGGACGCCGGACAACTCGTCCGTCTGAGCCACCTGATCCTCGCCGGCTCCCTCGCCGGCTCCCTCGCCCAGCGCATCGAGGGCGGTGGTGACATCCCACCGTCGTCCCGAGGACCCGATCTCGCCGAAGTCCGGATGGAGCATGGAGGCAACCCGCTCCCGGGAGCGGCGGACCGACGGGTTCAGCAGTAGGAGTTCGAGCCGGATGACCTCCTCGAGCTCCTCGTCCACCGGTTGATCGTCAGGCGGGGCCATGCATGCCATTCTCCCCCTGACCCCGTCCTGACCGCTCGGCGTCCGACGAAACCGGGTGGTCAGGCCAGCCGACGCAGTGCAGCAAGGATCCGCTCGGTCACCGCGGCTAGATCGACATCATCGGCGACGGACACGGATCCCGGGCGAGCTGGTCCACGCCGGTCGACGATGGTCGCTCCGGAAGTCAGCTCGCCGGTCCGTTCACATCTGACGCTCCTGGTGGACCAGCTGAAGAGTTGGGGTTCGACGAGGGCGACTGCGGCAACGGCATCGTGCGGTACGAAGCGCCCATCGCGTCGGAGGACCGCGTCAATGGCTCCCGCGAGCGGACGGACGGTCGGGGCTGCGCCACCGAGGGCGGCGATCTGACTGTCTCTCCAGACGAATCGACCGGTGATGTCGAGCGGCACCATGCGTACCGGCACTCCGCTGGTGAGGACCTCGTCGGCCGCCTGGGGGTCCATCCACGCGTTGAATTCGGCCGCCGCGGTCATGTTGCCACCCGAGGCGACCGCTCCGCCCATCCATACGATGCCGTCGACCGGTTGGTGCCGACGGAGGGCATCGGCCACGACGGTGAGCGCCCCGGTGCACAGGACGGTTCCCTCCACATCCTGCCAGCGCTGCAGGGGATCGGCGGACCCGACCAGTGTGGCGATCGCCCCTCCGAATGCGTCGATGCCGTGGAACGGATCGCGTCCCCCCGGATACGGCGACCCGATGCCCCGATCCGCACCGAGGAGGACCGGGGTCGACGCTCCCAGTGTGGCCAGCCACCGGGCCGTGGCTCGCGCCGTGACCGACCGGCCCACGCTTCCCTCGGTCGCGATGACCTGGGTGATCCCGATGTCGGAACCGAGCAGCACGGCCAGGGCCAGGGCGTCGTCGAGGCCTCCGTCGACGATGACCGTCAACCCACCGCTCACGGGTCGTCGCTCAGATGCCGGCCGCGGCGACGATGGATCCGTTCAGATGTCCACCGGCCATGCCACCCTCGTCGGGCGCCGTCCCGAACGAGGACACGGCGCCATCGGCCGTCACGATCCAGTAGCCGCCGTAGTCCTCCGGGGCGAAGATGGCGGCGGCGTGGTCTGCTGCCGTCGCCCCGGAATCACCGTCGAGGTAGGGGGCGTCGCCGTAGGCGTAGACCGAGCCGTCAGCGGTGAGGATCCAGTAGCCCTCGCCGTCGAGGGTGTGCAGTGCGGACGTGATGGGCGACGGGGTGGCACCCGGGGCGCCCAGATACGGTGCATCGCCGAAGGCGTAGACGTCTCCCACCGAGGTCACCAGCCAGTAGCCCCTGCCGTCGGCGTCGGGCAGGACGGACACCGCACTTCCCGGGCACGTCCCGATCCCCGGGCAGGAGCCGGCGAACGTGGCGTCGCCGAAGGCGAACACCCCGCCGTCGGCCGCCACCATGAAGTAGCCACCGCCGTCGTCGGAGGGCACGATGGCCACGATCGGCGCGTTGAGATGGTGTTCCGAACCGGCACTACCTGCCGGAGCGATGCCGATGCCCGGGATCGAGCCGTAGTAGCCGGCGTCGCCGAAGGCGAAGACGCCACCGTCGGACGCGACCTCCCAGTAGCCCCCGTGGTCGGCCGTGGGGACCATGCCGACCACGGGGCGCTGCAGTACGAGGGCGCCGGTGGAGCCGTGGAAGGAGGCCGCGCCGAAGCTGAAGATGCCTCCGTCGGAGCCGACCAGCCAGTAGCCGGGATGGGGGTCGATCGACGGCGTGGGGATGATCGGCGGACTCGGTGCGCTGGGCAGGCTCGTGCCGGCGGACGTGGTCTCGGTGACCGTGAACGTGTACCTGTCGCCGGCGGTCAGGTCGTGGAACGTGCACGCATCGGTCCCCAGGTAGGCACCGGTCGAGGTGGTGACGTCCGTGACGGTGCCGACGATGCAGGTCTGGTGGCCGTTGGCCGGAGTCGTCAGGTCGGACGCCGTCGCGGTGAACCCCGTGATGGGGAGCCCCTCGCCGGACTGGGGTGTCCAGGTGACCGTCGCCGAGGCTGATCCGGCTGATCCGGCTGATCCGGCTGATCCGGCTGATCCGGCTGATCCGGCTGATCCGGCTGAGCCGGTCCGGCCGGACGCCGCGGGCCCGGCGACGATCGCCGGTCGGACGTGCGTGGGGGACGGCACGGCGGCTGCACCCGCCCAGGCTGCGGGAGCGAAGAAGACTCCGAGGCCGGCAATGGCGATCGGGACGATCGGAGCGGTACGCCTCACGAGCTTGGAATGCACGAACTTGCCTCTTCTCGCCCCGGTCACGGTCTCCGTGGGTGGCACAAATCCTATGGCGGTCGGACACCGCCGCCGCGACACGGCTCCCGTCGCAGCAGGTGACTGACGTGAGCCCGACCGGAACGCTCGGCGCGGAGGTCGCCGACTCCAGCGGGTCAGGATGCCCGGATCGGGGCCGACGTCCTGACAGAATCGGGCCGTGACCGCCTATTCCGCAGCCGCGTGGCGCGAGTTCTTCGTGGCCGCCGCGGGTGCGTCGGCTGCGCTCCTCGGCCTGCTGTTCGTGACCATGTCCGTCAACCTGGCACAGATCCTGAAGTACCGCTACCTCCCGCCGAGGGCTGCTGCCACCCTCGGGTCCCTGCTCACCATCCTGGTGATCTGCTGTTTCGGTCTGGCGCCCGGACAGGGTCGCCAAGCGTTCGCCTGGGAGGTGCTGGCGGTCGTCGCGCTCGCCGGCCTGCAGGCGCTCTGGGCGGTGGTCAGGAGTCGTGACCCGGAGGACCCGGGCCATCTCGTGGTCCCGACCGCGCTCCTGCTCGTCACGCCCCTCCTGGTACTGCTGGGTGGAGGGATCAGCCTGCTGGCCTGCGGGGGCGGCGGGATCTACTGGCTCCTGGTGGGCACGGTGCTGGTGTTCATCGCCGCCTCCGTCAACGCCTGGGTCCTGCTGGTCGAGATCCTGCGTTAGTGGCGGGGTCCGGACCGGCCCTTCGCAACAGCGCTCCCGACCGGGTCGGCCGGCGGTCGTCGGATCAGACGTCCGGGATGAGTGTCGTCAGGCAGAAGGGATGGCCGGCAGGGTCGATCAGGACCCGCCAGCTGTCCGGGTTCGGCTGTGTGTCCGCCTTCGTGGCCCCCAGGTCGAGGGCCGCGGACTCGGCGTCCTCGAGGTCCTGGACGGCCAGTTCGAGGTGGATCTGCTTCGGGACGGTCGCGCCCGGCCAGTCCGTTGGCACGTGGTCGGCGACACGCTGGGTCGTGAGCAGGATGCCGGCGCCGCGGAGGGCCACGAAGTCCTCCGATTCGAACATCAGGTCGAGCCCGAGTAGCTGTCGGTAGAAGTCGGCCAGCCCCGCCGGGTCGGCGCTGTCGAGGGATACGGCGGCCAGGCGGGCGACGGGTGTCATCCCGTCATCTAAGCCGCGGGTGTGACCCGCGGCAAGGGCCCGCGGTGGGCGCTTCCGGTGCTGTGGTCGGAGCCGAGGCTCAGACGGTGCCGCCGCGACGGCTCTCGACGATGCCGCCGATGACGGCGGACAGCCCGAGGGCGGCGGCGATGGGGGCCAGCCAGAGCCCGAAGATGAAGGTCAGGGTGGCGAAGAGCGCTCCCATGCCGAGCAGGAAGGGCCAGATGCTCGACCCGGGGAACGAGTCGATCACACCGGCGCCACTGCTCGGCGTGGCGTCCGGTAGGTCGCCCTCGAGGGGACGCATCCGACGGGACCACCACAGGTAGTAGCTGCCAGGCAGCAGGCCGAGGAAGGCCGAGCCGATGAGCATCAGGAAGCCAGCGTCCTCGTAGGAGGTGAACCAGTAGATCAGGCCGACGATCCCGAAGAAGATGCCGATCAGTGCG
>Ga0302279_10000528_pt1 | contig 55576 bp, 49 predicted proteins | sample III_Bog_N3_3_FD_194541 | JGI IMG/M metagenome (GOLD analysis project Ga0302279, IMG submission 194541) | Peat permafrost microbial communities from Stordalen Mire near Abisko, Sweden - III_Bog_N3_3 | ecosystem: Environmental > Terrestrial > Soil > Wetlands > Peat | place: Sweden: Abisko... | reverse complement strand
GTCAGGGTGAAGCATGACGCCCGCAACCCTTACCAAGGCGGCGTCAGGGTGAAGTCTTGCGGCCGCAACCCTTACCAAGCCGTCGTCAGGGTGAAGCATGACGCCCGCAACCCTTACCAAGGCGGCGTCAGGGTGAAGCATGGCGCCCGCAACCCTTACCAAGGCGGCGTCAGGGTGAAGCATGACGGCCGCAACCCTGACCAAGGCGGCGTCAGGGTGAAGCCTGACGCCCGCAACCCTTGCCAAGGCGCCGTCAGGGTGGAGCAGAGTGCAGGGAACGTGTGCGTCTGCGTGTGCGGCACCGGGGAGCGGGTTGGGGTTTCCTGGGCAAAGCCACCGCAACGTGTAGCTACACGGCCGGCAGCGGCCACATGCCGAAGAGGAAGAACTTCGGGACGCGGGCGAGGACGGTGAGGACGGGCCCGGCGTCCGCGGCCTTCTCGGGAGGGGCGGCGAGCGGATCGAAGATGGCGGCGAGGAGCTCGCCCTTCTGGAGGACCTCGGTGGTGTCCGCCGAGAGGTCACCGAGCGCTGCCTCCCCCAGGTCCGACGAGGCGCGGCGCATGTAGAGCTGGCCATCCGCGAACCGCACGCTGCACGAGCCGCCGTGCTGGCCCCGGAGCCGCGGGCTGTCCTTCTGGGCTGCCAGGAAGCTCGGGAGATCCGCCTCGCAGACGAGGAACCCCGCGAGCGAGGACGCCTGGGCCGAGACCCGCATCGGCCTCGCGTCGGCCAGCTCGCGCAAGCTCCCCCACAGACGGGCCTCCGGCATGGCACGCCGTCGCGCCTCGCCGCCTCGGCCATCGCCCGCGCCACGTCGGCGGCCTGCGCGTCTGCCGGCACGCTGACGGCGATCACGTCTCCGTGCCCCTGCGCCGCCTCGCCGACCGGAGGGGCCATGGCGTGCACGGCTGCGGTCGCTGGCGGAGGGTCCGCGGCACACCCGAGAAGGACGGACGAGACGCCCCCGAGGAGCGCGAGCCATGGGCCGCGGCGCGGCGAACGGTGGGCGTCGTGGCGCATGCCGGTGACAGTGCCACGGTCCACCCCAAATCAGAAGACGGACCACCCGGTGCGCGTCGTAAATCGGTCGAGCGCCTCGACGCCCGCGACGCTGTTGCCGCTCTTGTCGAGCGCCGGTCCCCAGACGGCGAGGCAGCCCTTCCCGGGAATCACCGCCAGGATCCCGCCCCCAACGCCGCTCTTGCCGGGCAGGCCGACGCGGTACGCGAAGTCTCCCGCGGCGTCGTAGGTGCCGCACGTGAGCAAGATCGCGTTGATGCGCTTGGCCTCGCTCCGCGAGAGGAGCTGCGCGCCGTCGGCGCGGACGCCGTGACGCGCGAGGAAGAGCCCCGCCCGGGCCAGCTCGCTGCAGCTCATCGCGATGGCGCAGTGGCGCACGTAGTGGTCGAGGACTTCGAGGACCGGGTTCTCGAGGTTCTTGTAGCTCGCCATGAAGTGCGCGAGCGCGGCGTTGCGATGCCCGTGCGCTGCCTCGGACCGGGCGACCTCCATGTCCACGTCGAGAGCGGGGTTTCCCGACTCCGCCCGAAGAAACTCGAGCAGCGTCCCGAAGGCGTCCCCGCTCTGCGAGAGCAGCCGATCGACGACGACCAGGGCGCCGGCGTTGATGAAGGGATTCCTCGGGATGCCCTGCTCGTACTCGAGCTGCACGAGCGAGTTGAACGGGTTACCCGACGGCTCGCGCCCGACGCGGCGCCAGAGCGTGTCGCCGTCCTTCGCGAGCACGAGGGCGAGCGCGAACGCCTTCGATACGCTCTGGATCGAGAAATTTGTCTCCCAGTCGCCGCTGCCGACGAGATCTCCGTCCACCGTGGCGAGCGCCATCCCGAAGCGCGAGCCGTCGGCCGCGGCGAGGGCCGGGATGTAGTCGGCGACGCGCCCCTGGGAAGCCAGCGGCCTGGCCTCGGCCGAGATGTCGTCGAGGAGGGCCTGGAGGTCGTTGCGGTTCATGGTCTGCCCCTCTTCATCAGGACGTGTGAGTGCCCACCAGGCCCGGGAGGGCCTCGCGAACGCCGTCGAGGATGAACTGCATGGCGACCGCCGCGAGGATGAGCCCCATGATGCGGCCGATCACGTTGAGCCCGGTCCGCCCGAGGGCGCGCGCCACGAAGCCCGACGAGCGGAGGACCAGGAACGTGACGAGGCTCACGACGAGGATCGCCGCGTGAATCCCGATGTGCTGGCCGAGGCTCGTCGCCTTGCCCGCCAGCACCATCACGGTCGCGATCGCGCCGGGGCCCGACAGGAGGGGCAACCCGAGCGGAATGAGCCCGACGTCCTCCTTCGTGGCCGCCTCGTCCCGCTCCTCGCTCGTCGAGCGCGTGGTGGACTGCTTGGCGCGGACCATGTCGAGGGCGACGGCGAACAGGATGATGCCGCCCGCCACCTTGAACCCGGCCACCGTGATCCCGAAGAACGAGAAGATGTAGGAGCCCGCGATGCCGAACGCGGTCAGCACGACGAAGCAGGTGATGGAGGCGCGCAGGGCGATCTTGTGGTGCGCCTGCTTGGACTGCTCGCCCACGAGCGCGAGAAAGATGGGGACCGCCGCGAACGGGTCCACGATGGAAAAGAGCGATCCCAGGCAGAGCAGGGAGTAGGACAGCAAGGGGGTCATCGGCGGCACGTTTGTCCCAACGAACGCGCCCCGGTGTCAACCAGGCGCTCGCGCTCCCGGCTCGACCCCCGATCCGGGCTGGCGTAGCGTGCGCCGCCGTGGCCGACGTCGTGGTGCAGATCGAAGGGGAGGTGACGCGCATCACCTTCCAGAGCGCCGAGTCCGGCTTCCGGGTCGTGAAGGTAGCCGTCGAAGGGCGCGCCGAGCCGCTCGCCGTCGTCGGCACGTTCCCGGCGCTTGCCGTCGGCTCGCGCGTTCGCCTGCGTGGAACCCTCGTGCAGGACAAGCGGCACGGCGAGCAACTCCGCGCCGAGAGCGTCACCGAGATCGCCCCGAGCACCCTCGCGGGGGTCGAGAAGTACCTGGGCTCGGGGGCGATCCGCGGCATCGGGGAGGGCTTCGCCAAGCGGATCGTCGCCGCGTTCGGCCTCGAGACGCTCAGGGTGCTGGACGAGCAGCCCGGGAGGCTGTCGGAGGTGGAGGGCCTCGGCCGCAAGCGGGCCGAGGCCATCGGGGCCGCGTGGCACGAGCAGCGCGCCCTCCGCGACGTCATGGTCTTTCTGCAGGCGCACGGCGCCTCGCCCGCGCTCGCCATTCGCATCTTCAAGCGCTACGGCCCGCGCGCCATTCACGTGGTCTCGCGGGACCCGTACCGGCTCGCCATCGACGTGTGGGGCATCGGCTTCAAGACGGCCGACCGCATCGCCGAAGGGCTCGGCATCGCGAAGGACTCGCCCGAGCGGCTCCAGGCAGGCCTCCTGCAGGTGCTCCACGACGTGACCGACTCGGGGCACTCGTACGTCGGCGAAGCCGAGCTGTTCCTGCGAACGGCCAAGCTTCTCTCCCTCGATGGCCACGGCGAGGGCGCGAGCGCGCAAGCGAGCCTCGCGCTCGCGCTGCGAGGGCTCGTGCTCGGCGGCCACGCGGTCAACGAAGCGCTTCCGGGAACCGGGGGCGCCACCGCCGCGTTCCTGACCCGCTCGTGGGCAGCTGAGGTGCGCCTGGCGAAGCGGACGGCGGAGCTCGCTCGCGCGTCCGTGCGTCCCCTCGAGGGCGCCCTGCAGGCCATCCGCGCCTTCGAGGCGGGGGCCGAGGTCGGGCTCGCGCCCGAGCAGCGGCAGGCCGTGGAGCTCGCCGCGCGCTCGACGTTCCTCGTCGTCACGGGCGGTCCGGGTGTGGGCAAGACCACGATCGTCCGCGCGATCCTCGCCGTCCTCGAAGGCGCGCACGTCACGGTCCGGCTCGCCGCGCCCACGGGCCGCGCCGCCAAGCGGATGAGCGAGGCGACGGGGCGTAGCGCCTCGACCCTCCACCGCCTGCTCGAGTTCGACCCGAAGAGCGGCGCGTTCAAGCGGGACGCGCACCGCCCGCTCGAAGCAGGGGCGCTCATCGTCGACGAGACCTCGATGGTGGACCTCGGCATGGCCGACGCGCTCATGCAGGCGGTCGCGCCTGGTACCCGGATCGTGCTCGTCGGTGACGTCGATCAGCTACCCAGCGTGGGGGCGGGCGCGGTCCTCCGGGACGTCATCGCGTCAGGGGTGGTTCCCTGCGTGCGGCTCGTCCAGATCTTCCGGCAGGCTGCGGCGAGCCTCATCGTGACGAACGCGCACCGGATCAACGCCGGTCTTCCGCCGGAGACCCCTGCGCCGGGCGACGAGCGCGCCGACTTCTTCGTCGTCGAGCCGCGCGACCCGGACGCCGTCGCGAAGACCATCGTGGAGCTCGTGAAGAGCCGGATCCCCCGGCGCTTCGGGCTGGACCCGGTGAGGGACATCCAGGTGCTCACGCCGATGCATCGCGGCGTGGCGGGCTCCGTGGCCCTGAACGAGGCGCTGCAGGTCGCCCTGAACCCCACACCGTATTCGATGCCCCACGGGACCCGCTCGTTCCGGGCCAACGACAAGGTGATGCAGCTCCGGAACGACTACGACCGAAACGTGTGGAACGGCGACGTCGGCATCGTCGACAGCATCAACGTGGAAGAAGGCACGCTGGTAGTCCGTTACGACGAGCGTAGAGTGACGTACGATTCTTCTTCGCTGGACGAGCTCGTGCTCGCCTACGCGTGCAGCGTCCACAAGTCGCAAGGGAGCGAGTACCCTGCCGTCGTCGTCACGCTGCTCACGAGCCATTTCGTCATGCTATCGAGGAACCTCCTTTACACGGCCGTGACCCGGGGCAAGCGCCTCGTCGTGCTCGTGTGCGACCCGCGGGCGGTCACGCTCGCGCTGGCGGAGGATCGCAAGGACGAGCGCCGGACGCGGCTCGCCCACCGGCTCACGGACGCAGCGCGGGCGCTCGGGGGTCGCGACGCGGGGGGCGAGGGCTCGGACGGGCACGCTGGCGTCCCGGGCGCAGGCGGGGACGGCCCCAAAACCACGGGATCCGTTGAGGATGCCCCCAAACCTCCGAGGGCCGCGCGTTGACGCCGAGGCTCGAGGTGGTCAGGCTGGAGGGAAGATGTTGAGAAGGCTCCTCGTCGGTCTCGTGCTCGGGGTGGTGATTGGCGGGATCGTTGCGGCCGCGGTCGTCAAGGGCCTCGCCATCACGACGTTTGCTGGAACGGGGGGCGCGGCCTTCGCGTACATCGCGGCGATCGTCACGGGCGTCCTCGCGGGCCTCGTGGCGGGCAAGCCCATCTGGGCGAAGGGCGCCTGGATCGAGGTGGGCCTGAAGGCCTTCTTCGGCTCGCTGCTCGCTGCTGGCGCCATGTTCGCCCTGCGCAAGTGGGGCAACGTCTCGGTCGACCTCGCGGGCCTCGGCTCGGGAGCTCTCGGGGAGCTGCCGGTGACCTCTCTCCCCATCATCTCGACGGTGCTCAGCGTCTTCTATTCGCTCGACAACACGGACGCGCCCGAGGCCGAAGCGGCCGCGGCCGGCAAGGACTCCCCCGCGACCAACAAGCGGGTCGCTCCGTCCAAGAAGGCGCGTGTCGTCGAGGAGGCCGCGGACGGCGGCGAAGAGGAAGAGCAGGAGCCCAAGAAGCGGATGAAGAAGTAGAGGCCCGGTTGCCGCCCGCCCGAGCGCTCCTCTACGCGGCCACGCTCGGTGTGCTGGTCCTGTCGGTGCGCGCCGCGCTCATCGGTCCACCTCCGCTCGAGGTCGCGACGCTGCTTTTCGTCGCGTACATGGCGCTCGTCCTGGCAGGCGTCCTTCGCCTGGATCTTCGCATGTTCGCGGATGCGCTCGTCCGGGGCCCGAGCGGCGCTCGGGGCGTCGCCCTGACGTTCGACGACGGCCCCGACCCCATGAGCACTCCCGCCGTCCTCGACGCGCTGGACGCGGCCGCGGCCAAGGCCACCTTCTTCGTCATCGGAAAGAAAGCCGAGCTCCACCCGGACCTCGTGCGGGAGATCATGCGCCGGGGCCACCGGATCGGCCTGCACTCGTACGCGCACGACCGCCTCTTCGCGCTCCGATCGGCCAAGCACATTCGCAAGGACCTCGAGCGCGGGATCGAGGCCTTGAAGCTCGTGACGGGGGAGCGGCCCGAGCTGTTCCGTCCGCCCATCGGCCACACCAACCCGAGCATCGTTCGCATCGCCGACGAGCTCGACCTGACGGTCGTGGGCTGGAGCGTCAGCGCGAACGATGGGATAGCCAGGGCGAACGCGGACGGCGTTCTCGCGCGCGTGCGGCGAGGCCTGCGGGACGGCGCCATCGTCCTCTTGCACGACGCCGCCGAGCGGGGCGGACGAGTCCCGGCGGGCGTCCTGGCGTTGCCGCGCGTGCTCGAGGCCGTCCACCGTGCCCAGCTACCCGTGGTCCCGCTCTCTTCGTTCCTCGATCAGGAATCGGCCTGAGGCAGCACCAGGAAGAACCGCGCGCCCTCCGTGTAGGCGGCGTCGAGTCCGATCGTTCCCCCCGCCGACTCGACGATCCCGCGGCACACGGCGAGCCCGAGCCCCGTGCCCGCACCGACGTCCTTGGTCGTCACGAAGGGCTCGAACAGGCGGTCGCGCACGTTCGCGGCGATGCCCGGGCCCGTGTCCTCGATCTCGACGCGCACCCCATCGGCGTCGGCGCGCACTCGGATCGCGATGCAAGCTGCTTTCCCCGGGCGCGGAGCGCCGGCGATCGCCGCTCCAGCGTTCATGACGAGGTTCAGGAGCACCTGGGTGAGACGCTGCGCCGACAGCGCGACGGCGGGCACCGCGTCCTTTGCCTCCACGACGATGTCGATGCCCTTGAACGTCTTCTGTGGCTTCACGAGCGCGACGACGTCCGCGACGACGAGGGCGACCGAGGCCGGGGCCACGGGCATGGCCATCGAGGGAGGTAGCTCCTCGGGCCGCGCGAAGTCCAGCAGATCGCGCAGGATGGTGTGGACCCGCTCCGTCTCGCGCTTCATCCGCTCGAGGAAGTCGCGCTGCGTCTCGGGCGGCAGGTCGCCGTCGAGCAAGAGGTCTTCCATGCCCATGATGGCCGCGATGGGGTTGCCGATCTCGTGGGCGAGCCCGGCCGAGAGCCTGCCGACGCTCGCCAGTCGCTCGCTCCGCGCGAGCTGCGCCTGCGTGTCGGTGAGGCGCGTCGTCGTGCGCGTCAGCTCCTCCACCTTCGCCCGCATCGCTTCGCCGTCCGCGCTCAGGCGCGCGGTCATCGCCTGGAGGCTCGCACCGAGGTCGGCGAGCTCGCGTGCGCCCGTTCGCGGGACCTTGAGCGCCGCACGCGCGCTCGCGACGCGGTCGGCCGCCTGAACGAGCGCCTCGATGGGGCGCACGATGAGGCGCGTGAGGACGAAGTAGGCGAAGACGAGGAGCGCCAGCGCGAACGAGCTCATGTAGATCGCGACCAGGCCGACGAGCGGCGCCGCCTGGTCCGCCGCATCGTCGGTCCGCATGCGGGCCACCACGGCGAAGTCATCGACGGGCACGATGACGTCGAGCGCGCGTCCGCTCTTTCCGCGTACCGTCACAGCGGCCTCTCCGTAGGGCGTCCGCGGGGCGTGCATCGTCGATATCTCGCCGGAGTCGCCCGCGCTCGCCTCGAGCTGCCCGTGCGCGTCGTAGATGCAGACCGCCTCCACGCCGCCCTGGCCGACGTCGCTCTCGAGCCTGCGCGCGAGCCCGGCGCGGTCACCCGAGCGCCGCGCGTCTCCCACGTGCGCGGCGACGGCTCGCCCGAGCGCGCGCGACGACTCTTCCCGGACTCCTTGCAGCGTGACGCGGGTGAGGCTCGCCACGGCGAAGAAGAGGGGCACGAACGCGAGCGCCATCAACCCCGCCAGGGCGAGGACGATCTGCACTCTCAGCCCCGGTGCGCGCGACTGTGCCACGGGCCGAGTCTACTGCGGTACGCGTACGTCGGGCTTGCCAGTTGGCGGGGGAAGAGGCCCGCCGAGGTAGTCGAGGAGCGCGGCCCAGTCGGAGTCCGCGAGCACGACGCGCGCGCGGTGCCTTCCCAGCGCAACTTCGAGCTCTCTGCGCGTGCGCGCCCCCGGCTCGACGCGGCGGTGGCACGCTCCGCACTTGGCCCGATGGATATCCGCGATGCGCTCGTCGCCGGGGCTCACCGACCGCGCGGGCGTGCAGCAGGCAGAGAGAAGCGACAGTGCGACCAGCGCCCTTGCACCGCGGTCCAAGCTCAGGCCATCCCGAGGAGGCCGGTCACCTGGTAGACGAGGAGCGCGGCCACGTACGCCACGGCGTACGTGTAGGCGAGAACGAACGCCGGCCAGCGCCACGTCTTCGTCTCGCGACGGATCGCCGACACGGTGCTCATGCACTGGCAGGCGAAGACGAAGAAGGCCAGGAGGGCGAGCCCCGTGCGCGTCGTGTAGGCAGGGGCTCCGGCCCTGGTCTTCGCCTGCCGGATTCGCTCGGAGAGGGGCGACGGGTCCTCGCTTGCGTTCTCGATCCCGAAGATGACGCCCATCGTGCCCACCATCACCTCGCGCGCGCCGAACGAGCCGATGAGGCCGACGTTGATCCGCCAGTCGAAGCCGAGAGGCGCCGTCACGGGCTCGAGCGCCTTTCCAACGGCCGCGGCGATGCTGCGCTGGATGGGCGCCTCCGCGGCCGCGGGGGCCGCGTCGCCCCTCGCCGCGGTGGCGGCATGGGACGCGCTACCCGGCATCGGGACCGTGAGCAGCGCCCAGAGCACGGCGGCCACCGCGAGGATCGTCGTCCCGACGTCGCGCAAGAAGCGCCACGATGCCTGCGCGCCCTTGCGCGCGATGACCCTGCCCTGAGGCACGCGGTACGGAGGCATCTCGAGGACGAGCGGTAGCGACCGGCCCTTCGTCGCGGTGCGACGGAGGGCGAGCGACCCGATGAGCCCGGACACGATGCCGGTAAAGTAGAGCCCGACGAAGATCGAGGCCTTGAACCACGCCCCCCGCGCGGCGAAGAACGTGCTGAGAACGAGCGCGTACGTCGGGATACGCGCCGAGCAGGTCATCAGGGGGAGGACGAGGATGGTCGTCAGCCGCTCGCGCGGGTCGCGAATGATGCGCGTGGCCGCGATGGCGGGTATGGCGCACGCGTGGCCCATGAGGAGCGGCAAGAACGAGCGCCCGCTCAGCCCGAGCAGCCGCAGCAGGCGGTCGAGCAAGAAGGCGCCCCGCGCGAGGTACCCGCTGGCGTCGAGCACCTCCATCGCGAGCGTGAGGATCACGATCTGCGGCATGAACGCGAGCACGGTGCCCGCGCCGCCGAGGACTCCATCGGCCAGAAAGGACGAGAGGAGCCCGGCGCCCAGCCGGTGAACGAGCGCCCCGCGCGCGATGTCGACGAGGTAGTCCATGAGCGACGTCGCCGGGTCGGCCACGAGGAAGACGGCGGCGAACAGGAGCGCCATGAGGCCGAGGAAGAGGACGGGGCCGAGGAGGGGATGCAGGAGCCATGCGTCGGCGCGCGCCGTGAACAACCTGCGGCGCTGGGCCGTCTCCGTGATGCCTGGCGCGTCCCGGATGACCTGGCGCGCGATCTTGTCGGGGTCCCAGTCGACGGCGCGCTCCCGGTGGCGGAGGCCGCTCTTCATGCGCGCGCCGATCGCCTGCGCCACGGTCGCGCGGGTTGCCGGGTCGCGCGCGCTGACCGAGAGGACGGGCACGCCGAGTGCGGTCTCGAGCGCCGCCCTGTCTAGCAGCCGCCCTTCGCTCTCGAGCACATCCCGCTGCGTCGCGACGATGAGCAAGGGAAGGCCTCGGCGGAGCAGCTCACGCGTCAGCCGGAGGCCCAGCGCAAGCTGGTTGGCGTCGATGACCTGGAGGGCCAGAAGCCGCGCACCGGCCTCGTCCGCTCGCGCGAGGAACGCCCGCGCCACGCCCTCGTCGGTGGCCTGATCGACGACGGCCTCGATCGAGTAGAGCCCCGGCAGGTCAGCGACCGTCGCCACCGTATCGTCCGGCAACCGGAGCTCGGCCTGAAGGATGTCCACCGTGATGCCGGGGAAGTTGCCGACCTTCGCGTCTCCACCCGTGATGGCGTTGTAGAGCGACGATTTGCCGGAGTTGGGACGGCCCAGCAGGGCGACCACGCATCGGCCTCGATCGCTCGCGGCGGATACGGGGGAGGCGGGGGACTCGGTCGCTGCGAGGGGAGGGGAGCCGCCGGCGTTCACGCCGCCGACTCTCGCGCGGGCTTGGGCTCCGCAGACGTGTCGTCCACGTCCTCCTCCGCGCGAACGTGGATGGATCGCGCGAGGGCGACGTTGAGCGCGAACTCTCCTCCGGCCGCAGAGCGGACGTGCAGGGGGCCGCCGAAGGCCGCACGCCGCAGCAGGGTGAGCCGCTCGCCGACGCCGACTCCCACCGCCGAGAGCCAGGCCGACAGGTCTTCTTCAATCGTGAGCTCGACCACGCGCACAGTCTCTCCGACGGCCGCGTTGGCAAGGCAGCGCTGCGTCGGTGCCGGCCGCGCGAGCGGTTTGGCGCCAGGGACCTCATCCGCTCCAGGACGCCGGACGGTGCTGTCGAAGGGAATGCTCGCGCTTGCCATGGCTGATGACTTGAAAGTCACTTTCAATTTCGTAGCTCGAAGCGGCCGCCAGCGCAAGCCCGTGGGCCCCGCTCCAAGGCGGCGTTCTGGCGAAGGCTACTTCGCCGTCATGCACGCGCAGTCGACCTGCCACGCGTCGAAGTGCTCCATGAAGTCGGCCTCTCCCTGGCTCGCCCCCCACTTGTGGGTGAAGCACCGGGCGTGGTTTCCCGCCCAGCCGATGCCACCACGGCTGACGTAGTAGACGCGGTCGGGGGCCTCAGCACACTCGGCTGCGACGAGAGGTGCGGGGGGGACGGTGGCCCTGAGGTCGCGGTCCCAGACCGTGTACGTGCGGTGCGCGCCGCTCGCGTCCGTCCCCCGTGTCACCATGCCGGGCCGCCACAGGAGCAGGCCCACGTCGATGTGGAAGGCGTCCGCCACGACGTGGGCATCGGGCGGCATGAGGTAGGCGATGCCCTTGGTGTCCGAGAAGGAGCCCACGACGTCGGCGGCAGCGTTCCAGTAGGCCAGCGCGACCTCCACGGCCAGCCAGGGCGCCAGAGCCCCGAGCGAGCACCACCGCAGGGCGCGGAGCGCGGGGGCGGTCGGAGACGCCGCCGCTCCCCAGCCGGCGATGATCACGAGGAAGGGGACGGCCATGAAGACGAGGTGCCGCGGGCCGCCCCAGTAGTGGTCGATCACGATCTCGAGGACCGCGGTCGCACCTACGGCCGGAGCCAGCACGTCGAAGACGCTCAGCCGCCACATCGACGGCGAGGAGAAGAGCTGCGCCACGAGGCCCAGACAGAGCGCGATCGCGATGCCGAGCAGCGCCCAGTGCCGGCCCAGGTTCACCGCGTCGAGGACGGCGTGCGGCGCCCGCCACGAGATGGACCACCAGTCCTGCGGAACGAAGCTGCTGAGGAAGACCTGGGGTGCGCGCTGAAGGAGTCGACTGTCCGCGACGGGGACGACCGGCCTCGGACCGAAGGGGAGGCCGAGGAAGAGCGTCAGCCCAAAGCAGGGCAGGCTCGCGAGGATCGGCCAGCCGACGCGCAGGCCACCGCGACGCGTGAGCGCGAGCAGGCCGAAGACCAGGAAGGCTCCCCCCGCGATGCAAGCGCTATGGGACGACGTGAGGACCGACAAGGAGCCCGCGACCGTCCCCGCGATCACGTAGCGTCGTTGCCAGGTCCGGAGCCCGTCGCGCAGGTAGGCGAGCGCCAGGAGGGCGAGGCCGAGCCCCATCGCGTAGGGCCGGATGACGACGCCGAGCTCGTAGGCGTAGATGTAGCTCGCCGAGAAGGCGAAGCTGAGAAGCATGCTCCGCGTCCGGCCGGCCCCGATGGCTTCGAGCAGCCGGAACGTGCCGAGCTGGAGCAGCAAGACGCCGAGCGCGCCCACCGCGAGCAGCGCGCCGACGGGGGAGAGGACGGTCAGCGCCAGCCGGAGCCACGCGTGAAAGAAGAAGGGTCCCCCCTCCATCCGCATGGCGACGAGCCACTCCGGCGACGGGACGTCGCGCGCGACGAGGACGGCCTGCGCCTCGTCGCGCCAGAACTCGTGGTAGCGGGAGTCGAAGAGCGCCGTCAGCGCCGGCATGATCGCGAAGGGTGCCGCGCGCAGCAGCGGCGCTGCGCGTCGCAAAAGGGCGGCTCGCGCGTCCGGGAGCGCCGGCTTCACGGCTTGCCCAGCACTTCGACCTCGCTGAGGAGGATCTGGTCCCTTCCTTTCAACCGGACGTAACGCGCGCGCGCGTGCTTCAGGTCGAGGCGGCACGGCGCGGCCTGGGTGAAGGGGTCCGCGCACTGGAAAGGGCGGTCGAAATGGACGCCGTCGTCCGACAACGTCACGGTCAGCGGCTCCGTCGCGTCGAGGTCGCCGCGGCCCAGGACCCGGATGGAGGAGATGTCGTAGCTGTTCAAGAGGTCGATGGTGAGCTGCGTGCCCCAGAAACCGAACGAGCCCCACTCGATCACGCCATCGACGGCCGCGCTCGCCTGGCCGTCGTGCAGGCCGACCGCGGTGACCGGCTTGCGAAGCGCCACGTTGCGGGGGCCCCAGAGGGCCGATGCGCCGAGCCACAGGAAGAGGACGCCCGCCACCGCCGCCGCTCCGATGCGGCCCAGCCGGATCGCCCTCGCCTGACGCGGCGTGCGCACGGTGAGCTGCCGACTCAGGCGATGCGCGACGCGATCCGCGACCTGCATCTGGCGCCGCGGGCTCTTTCCCTCCGGACCGCCGGCTTCCACCGCGCGAAGCCACGCTGCAATCTTCGCGGCGTCGTCGTCCCCCTTGCCCTCGCCCTTCGCGGTGCCGGACGCGTCCACCTCGGCGGCCTCCACGAAGCCTTCGATCGCAGCGCGGTACAGGGCCGCCGCCGCAACCCAGGTGCCGTCCCGCGCTAGCTCGCGGGCCCCGCGCAGATACTCCTTCGATACGGCAATCCGCCGCGCGCGCGACTCCATCGTTCCTTCAGCGGCGCGCGGATCCATGACCATGGGTGGTAGTACAACCCCACCCTTCTAGCGCACGCCGAAGACCTCGCGAACTACTCGGGCGATGCCTCCGCCGGTCTCGCTCGTCTCCGGGAGAACGTCGGTCGCGGCGCGTTTCACCTCGTCCGGCGCCTGGCCCATCGCGAAGGAGCGTCCGGCGGCGGCGAACATCGGCACGTCGTTCAGCCAGTCTCCCACGCAGACGGCTTCCTTCACCGAGAAGCCGTGGTGCTGGGCGAGCCACTCGAGCGCCGTCCCCTTCGTGCCGCCCGAAGCTCGCACGACGAGGCCCCACGTTCCCGGGATGCGGCGGATGGGGAACATGATCGCCTGGGCGATGCCATCGAGCTTCGCCTGGATGTCTTCGACGGTGGCCGAGATCTGCGTCGCCGTGCCGACGGCGACGACGGCGGTGATGCCGTCGATCTCCTCCCACAGGACGTGCTCGACGACGCGCGCCGCGCGGCGCACGTCGGTGGACCAAGTGCTCACGTAGCCCAGGAACGGAAGCCCGGCGTCGTCGTGGACGACGGCGTCCTTCGCGAACAGGAACGTCGCCGGTCCGTGCTTCGCGAGGCCGTCGCGCAGCGTCAGGGCGTGGGGGCCCTTGATGCCGCGGTGAAAGACCGTCTTGTGGGTGGACGCATCCACGAGGTGGCTGCCGTCGACGCAGCCGACGGGCCCCGTGAGCCCCAGCACCTCGGCGCTGGAACGCGTCCCCGAGTAGAGCCGGCCCGTGAGGATGCTGACCTCGCCGCCTGCCTGCTGCAGAGCCCGGAGCGCCCGCACGTCTTCCTCGTGCGGCACGCCGTTGTGATCGAGCAACGTGCCGTCGAGGTCGACCGCGATGAGCTTCGGAGTCACTACAGACTACCCTGCCAGCTCCTAGGCAGAGGCAGCGGGGTAGACGGAGACCTTGCGCTGCTTGTTCGTGCGCCACTCGTAGGTGACGACGCCGTCAACGAGCGAGAAGAGCGTGTAGTCCTTGCCGAGCCCGACGTTCTTGCCGGGGGCGATGGTCGCGCCGACCTGGCGAACCAGGATGTTTCCGGCGCGGACTTCCTCGCCGCCGTAGACCTTCACGCCGCGACGCTGGGAGTTCGAGCTGCGGCCGTTGCGGGTGCTGCCCGCGCCTTTTTTGTGAGCCATGGCGTCTCCTCAGCGAGCTCCGGCTGCGATGCCGGTGATTTCGAGTGCGGTGAACGGTTGCCGGTGACCCTTCTTGCGCCGGTAGTTCTTCCGGCGCCGAAGCTTGAAGATGATGATCTTCTTGTCCCGGTCCTGCGCGGTGATCTTCGCCTCGACCTTGGCACCCGCGAGGAGCGGACGCCCGATCTGGAGATCGCCTTCACCGCCGACCAGGAGAACTTCGCTGAACGTCACCGCGTCCCCGACGTTGCCGGGGAGCTTCTCGACGTGGAGCTTGTCGCCCGGGGCGACCTTGTACTGCTTTCCGCCTGTCTTAATCACCGCATACATGGATATGACCCTCTTCGAAGCCGCAGCCGAACACCACTGCGGCGGGGAACCCGCCGTGTCTGGAAAGCGGGACGCGGGAGTATACGGGCGGCGTCCTACTTGTAAAGCGAGAAGCGCGGGCGGGCTCGGCAGCTCCCGGTTGCGAAGCGCCCGGCCAGGGGCAGACCAGGACGTGTACCCCGAAAAGACCCGGGAGCGCCACTCGGCAGCCGCGGCCGCCTCCCCGTGGATCGTCGGACGTGGTACGTCGCGGTCGCATGGCTAACGGCTACCTGGCCCTCGTCCTCCACGCGCACCTCCCCTTCGTGCGGCATCCCGAGCATGCCCGTCACCTGGAGGAGCGCTGGCTCTACGAGGCCCTCATCGAGTGTTACCTGCCCCTGCTCGACTCGTTCGACCGAATGGCGAACGATAACGTGCCCTTTGCCTTGACCATGAGCCTGACGCCGCCCCTCGCGGCCATGCTGAAGGACGAGCTCTTGCGGCAGCGGTTCGAGGGGCACCTGGCGCGGGCCGAGCAGCTCGCCGAGCGCGAGATGAAGCGGCTCTGGGGCGACGAGCGGTTCGCGCCGGTGGCCACCTTCTACCGGGAAGAGCTCGCCACCGCGCGGCGCACGTGGGACCGCCACGGAGGAGACGTGGTCGCCGGCCTCGTGCGGCACCTGGACGCCGGGCGGCTCGACCTCATCACCTGCTCCGCCACCCACTGCTACCTGCCCGGCATGCTGCCGGCCCGCGAAGGCATCCGGCCCCAGCTCGAGCTCGGCGTGCGCGGGTTCGAGGCGCTCGTCGGGAGGACGCCGCTCGGGATGTGGCTTCCGGAGTGCGCCTACCACCCGAGCTTCGACGCCGACATCGCGGCCGCGGGCATCCGCTACACGCTCGTCGACACGCACGGCGTCCTCAACGCGCGCCCCAGGCCGGCGTTCGGAGTCCACGCCCCCATCTGCTCGCCGAGCGGCGTCGCCTTCTTCGCGCGCGACGCGGAGTCGAGTCGGCAGGTGTGGTCGCGCGACGAAGGTTACCCGGGCGACCCTTTCTACCGCGACTTCTACCGCGACATCGGGTTCGACCTGCCGGAGAGCGAGCTCCTGGGCGAGGTGGGCCCCGACGGCACCCGCATCATGACAGGCCTCAAGTACTACCGCATCACCGGCAAGGACCCCGAGAAGCAGCCCTACCAGCCCACCATCGCCGCCGAGCGCGCGCGGGAGCACGCGCAGAACTTCGTCTTCAACCGCGCCCAGCAGGTAAACCACCTGAAGAGCACGATGCCCGTGCCGCCGATTGTCGTCGCGCCGTACGACGCCGAGCTCTACGGGCACTGGTGGTTCGAGGGCCCGCGGTTCCTCGAGCAGGTCTTTCGCGCGCTCCCGGGGACGAACGGCGACGTCGAGGCATGCACTCTCCGCGGCTACCTCCAGGGCCAGCCGGTGTGCGTCGAGGCCACTCCCAGCGCGTCGTCGTGGGGCGCGGGCGGGTACGGGGAGGTCTGGGTCGGGCCCGAGGCCGGCTGGTCGTGGCGCCACGTCCACCACGCGACCCGCTACGTGAGCTGGCTCGTGAGGGAGCACAGGAGCGCGGACGGGGCCGTCGGCAAGGCGCTCGACCAGTGCATACGCGAGCTCTTGCTCCTCCAGTCGAGCGACTGGAACTTCATCATCAAGACGGGGACGTCCACGAAGTACGCCGAGGGCCGCATCCGCTCGCACACGCACCGGCTTCGCCGCCTCGGGCACCTCGTCCAGACCGGGATGATCGCGGGGGAGGATGCGCGTTGGGTAGACGACATCTGCGCCCGCGACTCGTTCTTCGCAGGGCTCCACGGGGATGGCCTCCGGCGCCCCTTCGACCAGGCTTGACGCGCGTTTGACAGGCAGAGAGGAGCGAATTCGGATGGTTGTACAAGGCCGAAACGGCAGGATCGAGGGGACTTACACCGCGCTCGTCACCCCGTTCCTCGAGGACGAAGGGCAGTCGATCGACTGGCCGGCCTTCGACGCCCTCGTCGACGACCAGATCGACGGCGGCGTCGACGGCCTCGTCCCCTGCGGGACCACGGGGGAGAGCCCCACGTTGACCTCGACCGAGCAGGTGGCGCTCGTCCGCCGCGCGGTCGCGCGCGCCAAGGGGCGCGTCGGGGTCGTCGCCGGGACGGGCACGAACGCCACCGCCAGCACGATCGAGCGGTCGCGCGAGGCCGAGCGCGCCGGGGCCGACGCCGTCATGGCGGTCGTCCCGTACTACAACCGGCCCACGCAGGAGGGGCTCCACCGGCACTTCGTCGCGGTCGCCGCGTCGGTCTCGTGCCCGGTCGTCATCTACAACGTGCCGGGCCGCTCGGTCGCGGACCTCCTCCCGGACACGCTCGCGCGGATCTGCGACACGGCGAAGAACGTGGTTGCCGTCAAGGACGCCACGGGCAACGTCCTCCGAGCGCAGGAGCTCGTGCGCAGGTTCGGCGACCGCCTCTCCATCCTGTCGGGGGACGACGCGCTCACCCTGCCGATGCTCTCGGTCGGCGCGCGCGGCGTCATCAGCGTGACGTCGAACCTCTTGCCGAAAGACGTTGCGCGCCTCGTCACGCTGGCCTTGGACGGCAGGTTCCACGAGGTCCGCGATCTGCACCTGTCGCTCCTGCCCGTGCACGAGGTGATGTTCATCGAGTCGAACCCGGCGCCGGTGAAGGCTGCCCTCGCGATGGCCGGGAAGATGAAGGACGGCGTGCGCGGGCCTCTCGCGCCCGCGTCCGAGGGGGCCAAGGACAGGATCCGCAGCGTCCTCGACGCCTACAAGGCGAGGGGCACCTGAGCGCCGCGCCTCCCGCCGGCCCGCTGGCCCTCGCCGTCGTCGGGGCGAGCGGGCGGATGGGGCGCGCGGTCGTCCGGCTGGCCGCCGAGCGCGGCGATCGGGTGGTCTATGCCGTGGCGGGCCGCAACCCAGGCCGTGACGCCGGCGAGCTCGCGGGCATCGGCCCCCTCGGCGTCCACGTGACGAACGACCTCGCGGGGCTCCCGCAGGCCGGCGCCGCGGTGCTCATCGATTTCTCGACCGCGGACTTCTTCCCGTCGGTCGCCGCCATGGCCGCGCAGGCCGGGGTCGCCCTCGTCAGCGGCACGACCGGGCTCGATGCTGGAGGCGTCGCCGCGCTGGCCAGGGCGAGCGAGCGGGTCCCCGTCCTCTGGGAGCCCAACATGAGCGTGGGCGTTCACGTCCTCGCCGGCCTCGTTCGCGAGGCGGTGCTCCGGCTCGGCCTCGGCTACGACGTCGAGGTCGTGGAGACGCACCACCGGCTCAAGGTCGACGCCCCGAGCGGCACGGCGATGCGGCTCGTCGAGGTCGCGCGCGAAGCCCGCGCCGACGGCGCCGCGCTCGCGCACGGACGCGAGGGACGACCGGGCGTACGGCCCGTGGCCGAGATCGGGGTCCACGCGGTGCGCGGCGGAGACGTGATTGGAGACCATACCGTACATCTGCTCGGCGCCGGCGAGCGCCTGGAGCTCACCCACCGGGCGACGAGCCGGGATCTCTTCGCGCACGGCGCGCTCCGGGCCGCCCGCTTCCTCGCCGGCAAGGCCCCGGGCCGCTACGGCCTACCCGACCTGCTCGCGTGATCACGTGGCGAGGTCGCCCCTGACCGGAGCGATCCTTTCCTGGGGGGGCCGGAAGGGATAGCCTCGTGTCGTGGACGAATCCCGTCTGGTGGGGCTCCCCAAGCCGGGTGAGTTGATCGCGGGAAAGTACCGCATCCAGCGCCTCATCGGCTTCGGCGGGATGGGGGCCGTCTTCGTCGCCCAGCACGAGATGCTGGCGAAGGAGATCGCGCTCAAGCTCCTGCTCGCCGATGCGATGAACGACGCCGCGTCCTCGACGCGCTTCGTCAACGAGGCCCGCGCCGCCGCCAAGATCAAGGGAGACCACGTCGTCGGCGTCCACGACGTCGGGGTGCTCGACGATGGCCGGCCCTACATCGCCATGGATCTCCTCGAGGGAGAAGACCTCGGGCTCTTGCTCCAGAAGGGCGGGCCGCTCCCGCACACCACGGTCGTCGACTACCTGCTCCAGGGGATGGAAGCGCTCGCGCAGGCCCACGCCCACGGCATCGTCCACCGGGATCTCAAGCCGTCGAACTTCTTCCTGGCGACGCAGGCGGACGGCTCGCGCGTGGTCAAGGTGCTCGACTTCGGCATCGCCAAGACGATCGGGGCGAACGCCTCGGTGTCGCTCACGAACACGAAGGCGATGATGGGCTCGCCGCTCTACATGTCGCCGGAGCAGATCCGGCGCTCGAAGGACGTCGACCCGCAGTCGGACGTCTGGGCGCTCGGCGTCGTCGCGTTCGAGCTGCTCACCGGGCAGACGCCCTTCCTCGGCGAGAACATCGGCGAGGTCGTGCTCGCGATCGCCGAGCAGACGCCGGCCCGCGCCGATACGCTCCGGCCAGGCATCCCTGCGGCCCTCGGCGTCGTCGTCGCGCGCTGCCTCGAGAAGGACCGCACCCGCCGCTTCAAGACCGTGGTGGAGCTCGCGCGCGCGCTCGCGCCGTTTGCCTCGCGGTCCGGAGTCGCCGAGGTGGAGCGCGTCGCGGCGGCGTTCGAACGGGTGGGCGCGCGCTCGACCGGGGACGTCGTCCTCGCGCTGTCACCCCGGCCGCCCATCACGGGAGACGCCTCCGCGCCCCCTGGGCTGGCCGAGGCCATGACCGTCCGCGGCGACACGGTGTCGCCCACGCAGGGCAGCTGGACCCACCATGGCGACGCCCGCTCGGATGCACGCAGCCGCAGGCGCTACATCCTCAAGATCGTCGGGATTGGAGCCGCGGTCGGCCTGGTAGCGGGGCTCGTCATGTTCGGTGTGATGACGTTCAAGCAGCCGTCACCGCCGCCCACGCTCGCGACGGCGCCGGATCGCCCTGTCTCCCTGGCCCCCGCAGACTCCGTCGCTGCGGCGGCTCCCGCCTGGCCCGGTGCCGGCGCGGGACCTGCGGCCTCCAGCGCGCCGTCGGCGAGCCCCCCCGCCAGCGCGGCGCCCCCCGTGGCTCCCCCGCGCGCGACGGGGCAGGTCCTCACGCGGCCCCGCCCGCCGTCCGCGCACCCCTTGAAGACCGATCCGCAGTCCACCCCGACGACCCCGCCGAAGGACGCCGTCCCCAAGGACGGCCTGACGAAGGACGGGCTGATGAAGAAGGACGCATTCTGACCATGAGAGCTCTGACGCTCCTCGCGCTGCCGGCCGTCGTCCTCCTCGCAACCGTTGCGGGCGCCCAGGAGCGCTCGGCCGACGATCTCTTCCAGGAGGCGACGCAGCTGTTCGCCCGGGGCGAGACGAAGGCGGCGTGCGACAAGTTCGCGGCGAGCTACAAGCTCGACGCCTCGCCCGGCACGCTCTTCAACATGGCGGTCTGCCACGAGAAGGACAGCCGGCTGTGGCAGGCCCGCGCGGAGTTTCTCGACTTCGCCGACCGCGCCATCAAGGTGCACAAGCCCGAGGCCGCGCAGCCTGCCCTCCAGCACCTGACCTCGATCGAGGCGCACCTGCCGAGGGTGCAGCTCGCCTTCCCGGATCGGGCCAACGTGACCTCCATCCTGGTCGACGGCGCGGCCCTCGAGCCCGAGGCGTGGAAGAAGCCCTTCCCGGTGGACGGGGCGAGGTCGGACCACGCCATCGAGTTTCGCGGCCCGGGTGGCGCGAGCGAGACGCGCAAGGTGACGACGGGCGCCGAGGGCTCGGTCACGAAGGTCGACGTCCCGGCGCTCGCTGCGGGCGCGGGTGGCGCGGTGGACACGGGAGGCGGCGGCGCGGCGGTCGTCTCGCCGGCGCCCGTGGCGGCCGGGCACGCGGACCACACGGTCGCGTACGTCGTGGGCGGCGCGGGCGTCGTGGCCCTCGCGGTGGGCGGCGTCTTCGGCGGGCTGACCTTCTCGGAGAAGGGGAGCGCCCAGAACGCGTGCACGGGCGGGTCGGCCAGCAACCACACGTGCTCGTCGGTCACCGCGGCGAACAACGCGCAGAGCGCGCACACCACCGCCGAGACCTACTCGTGGGTCTCCACGATCGGCCTTGGCGTGGGCGTCGTCGCCGTGGGCGTGGGCGTGGCCCTGCTCTTCGCGGGCGGCAAGGAGGCCCCTCCGCCTTCGAGCGTCGGCCTTCACCTCGTGCCGACGATGGGCCCGAACGGCGGGGGCGCCGTCCTCTCCGGGGCCTTCTAGCCCGTGCTTGCCCCCGCCTCGAACAGCGACGGAACGACCTCCCCCGCCTTGCCGAGCCGCACGTCGTCGAACGCGTCGGCGTTGGCGGGAGCCTCGGGGCCGACGTAGACGGTGCGCGCCGGCCGCCTTCGCATCCTCGCGCTCCGAACGAAGCCTGCCGCGGGGTAGACGGAGCCCGAGCTGCCGATGGTGACGAACCAGTCGGCGCCCTCGAGCGCCTCGGCGATGGTCTCCATGTCGAAGGGCACCTCGCCGAACCAGCAGATGTGCGGCCGGATGCGCGCGCCGCACGACACGCAGCGCGGGATGTCCGCGAGCGTCATGTAGGACCGGGAGTCCTGGAACGGCTCGCCGCAGCCGTCCTCGCAGCGGCTCTTCAAGAGCTCGCCGTGCATGTGGCAGACGCGCGAGGAGCCTGCGCGCTCGTGGAGCGGATCGACGTTCTGGGTGCACAGAAAGAGCCGGTCTCCGAGCGCCCGCTCGAGGCTGGCGAGCGCGAGGTGCGCCGGGTTGGGGGAGCAAGCCGCCGCCTGCTCCCGCCTCTGCGAGTAGAAGCGCCACACGGTCTCGGGGCTCCGGTGCCAGCCCTCGGGCGAGGCGACGTCCTCCACGCGGTGCTGCTCCCAGAGGCCGCCAGAGTCGCGGAACGTCGCGATGCCGCTCTCGGCGCTGATGCCCGCGCCCGTCAGGATGAAGACGCGATCGGAGGCAGCGATGCGAAGGGGGGACACCCAGCGATTTTTCCCCCCCGGGAGACCGAATGGCAAGGGCGTACGTCCCAAGGCGGATGAAGCGAAGCGCTACCCGGCTGCTCGGCCTGCCCCTGCTCGCCGTCGTCTCCTGCCACGGCCAGCCCGAGGGCACGCCGGCCGACAAGCCAACCGTCACCTACAACGATCCGCAGCCCACGGCCGAGCCGCCCCTCGCCCAGCCGCGCGCCGCCTCCTGGGTCGCCGAGCGGACGGTGGACGGAGCACCGTTGAGCCTCACGGCCTCGGACGGATCGGGCCTCACGCTCGCCGAGCTCCGCGCGAGCGCCGTCGTCGAGGGGCCGCTCGCGTTCACCGAGGTCCACCTCGCGTTCGACAACCCGGAGAACCGGGTCCGCGAGGGGACCTTCAAGATCGTGTTGCCCCAGGGCGCGAGCCTCGGGCGGTTCGCGATGAAGATCGGAGACGGGTGGCAGGAGGGCGAGGTCGTCGCCAAGGAGCGCGCCCGCCGCGCATACGAGGACGCCCTCCACCAGCGGCAGGACCCGGCGCTGCTCGAGCGCGGCGCGGGCAACGAGTTCACGGCGCGCGTCTTTCCGATCCCGCCGCACGGCCGAAAGGAGCTCATCGTCAGCTACGCGCAGGAGCTCGTGGGAGGGGCGCCTTACGGGCTTCCGCTCCGCGGGCTGCCGCAGCTCGGCGTGCTCGACATCAGCGTCACCGAGGAAGGCGCGCAGCCGAGCACGATGCACCGGGAGCACTTCGTGCCGACGGAGGACTTCGTCGCCGCCCCGAACGACGGGGCTCCGCTCGCGGTGCGGAGCGGAAACCTCGTCGTCACGCGCGTGCGCCCCGTGGCCGAGCCGATGCCCGATCCGGTGAAGGGCGCGATCGTCCTCGTCGACACGAGCGCGTCCCGGGCGCTCGGGCTGTCGGCCGAGATCCAGCTCGTCGACGGCCTCCTGCACGGCCTCTCCGGCCGCCTCGGGGCCGCGCTACCGGTGAGCGTCGCCGCGTTCGATCAGGAGGTCGTGCCGGTCTACCAGGGAGACGCCAGGGACTTCGCCGCGTCGGGCGCGCCTCACCTCGTCGAGCGCCGCGCCCTCGGGGCGTCGGATCTCGAGCACGCGCTCGTGTGGGCGCGCGAGGAGGCCAAGCGCGTCGGGGCCAAGCGCGTGATGCTCGTGACCGACGCGGTGCCCACCGCGGGCGAGGACGACGCATCGAAGCTCGCCAAGGTGGCGGCGTCGCTCGAGGAGGGCGGCGTCGAGCGGCTCGACGTCATCGCGGTCGGCGCGCTCCGCGACGATGCGCTCGCGAGCCGGCTCGTGACCTCCGGGCTGGCGCACGACGGGATCGTCGCCGCCGGCACCACGGGGATGGACACGCTCGTGCGACGCCTCGAAGAGGGAACCCGGTCCGGCGTGACCGTCGCCGTCGAAGGCGCGTCGTGGGCGTACCCGTCGAAGCTCGATGGCGTGCAGCCCGGCGACGAGGCGCTCGTCTACGCGGAGCTAGCGTCACCAGACGCGCCGCTCCGGGTCAGCATCGCGGGCGGAGCTGCGAGGGCGATCGACGCCACGCCCGCCTCGGGCGCGCTCGTCGAGCGGGGCTGGGCCCAGGCGAAGATCGCGAGCCTCGAGGCCGAGGAGCGCGAGCACGGCAAGAGCCCCGAGCTCGAGAAGCAGATCGTGGACCTGTCGATCAGCAAGCGCGTGCTCAGCGCGTACACGGCGCTGCTCGTCCTCGAGACGGACGCGGACTACGCCCGCTTCCACATCGACCGGACTGCGCTCGCGGACATCCTGGCGGTCCGCGATGGACGCCTCGCGTGGACCAAGCACGGAGACCTCGTCCGTACGGCATCCTCGGCCCCGATGAGCCACGTGCCGACGCTCGAGGCCAAGCCCGGCGACATCGGGACGGAGACGGCCTCGTCGGTCGCCGATGCGAAGGGCGTCGCCACCCCGGGCGCCGCGGCCACGCCGATGTCGATGCCCGCGATCACGAAGCAGAGCGCGTTCGATCCCATGTCAGCGGACCTCTCCCCGCTGGAGGCGGCGAAGCCGATGGCCATGCCCTCGGTGGCGGCGACCTCCGGCGCGGGCGGAGGCGCTGCGCAGGCCCCGGCTGCGCCTCGGCAGCGCATGGCGGACATCCCGCAAGCCCCGCTCGCCCGCGCCTCGAACGCCCTCGCCGCCTACGGCGACGACGAGAGCGAGCAGCGCACCGACCCGTTCACGGGCAAGTTCAAGCAGGTGAAGGATCGCCTCGCGTCGCACGACGCCAAGGGCGCTCTGGGGCTGGCGTCGTCCTGGCAGACCGCCTCGCCCGGGGACGTCCTGGCGCTCGTCGCGCTCGGCGAGGCCTCGGAGGCCACGGGTGACGTGTCGACGGCGGGGCGCGCCTACGGGTCGATCATCGACCTCTTTCCCTCGCGGGCCGATCTCCGCCGCTTCGCCGGCGAGCGGCTCGAGCACATGAAGGGCGACGTCGCCCTCGACCTCGCCATCGACACGTTCGACAAGGCGCGCCGCGACCGTCCCGATCACCCGGCGAGCCACCGCCTCTCGGCTTTCGCCCGTGTTCGCAAGGGGGACCTCGAGGGAGCGTTCGACGTGATGGCCGCGGGCGCTGCGCGTCACTACCCGGAGGGCCGCTTCCTCGGCGTCGACCAGATCCTCCGCGAGGACCTCGGCCTCATCGCGGCGGCGTGGATCAAGAAGGAGCCCTCGCGCCAGGACGAGATCCTGGCCAAGCTCCGCAAGGCGGGCGGCACGCTCGAGAGCGGCGCGTCGCTCCGCTTCGTCCTCAACTGGGAGACGGACGCCAACGACGTCGACTTCCACATCCACGACGCCGCGGGAGGGCACGCCTACTACGCCGCGAAGTCGCTCCCGAGCGGCGGGGAGCTCTACGCGGACGTGACGACCGGCTACGGGCCCGAGTGCTTCACCGTGCGCCAGCCGCGCGGCAAGCGCGCCGGCCCCTACACCCTCCAGGCGCACTACTACTCGCGCGGCCCGATGGGCTACGGGATGGGAAAGCTCGAAATCATCGAGCACGACGGCCACGGCAACCTGAAATTCGACGAGCGGCCCTTCGTCATCATGGTGGACCACGCCTTCGTCGACCTCGGCACGGCGTCGTAGCGCCGGGGCGTCGTGAGCGAGTATCCTGCTCTCCTGTCCACGCGCTCGCTCCTCGTCTCGTTCGTTCGCAGGGCCGCCTCGATCTACTTCCGCGAGATCGAGGTCGTGGGCGAGCCCCCGTCCGCGGAGACGGGCGGGCGGATCTTCGGAGCCAACCACACCAACGGCCTCATCGATCCCATCCTCGTCCTCACGCACGCCCCCTGCGTCATCGCTCCGCTCGCCAAGAGCACGCTCTGGAAGATCCCCGTCCTCCGCTGGATGCTGGACGCCGTGGGCGCCGTGGCCGTCAAGCGCAAGGTCGACGACCCGTCGATGAAGACCGAGGCGAACGACGGGCTCTTCGAGGCGACCGCGAAGCACCTGGGAGGCGGCGGCAACCTGCTCATCTTCCCGGAGGGGGTGAGCCACACCGAGCCGCACGTCGTGAAGCTCAAGACCGGCGCGGGGCGGATGCTCGCTCGCGCTCACGAAGAAGGCGCCCGCGGGCTCACGTTCCAGGCCGTGGGAATCGAGTTCGACGCGCTCGACAGCTTTCGCTCGCGCGCGCTCGTCGTCTACGGGCCCGTGCGAAAGGTGGACGCCATCGCCGAGCGCGGCGGGGATCTCGTGAAGGAGATCACCGAGGAGCTGCGTGAAGACCTGTCCGAGCTCGTGGTCGAAGGCGCCACGTGGAGCGAGCGCGTGCTCATCGCCCGCGTGGCGCAGCTCTTCGCGAACGATACGGGTGACGGCAGCCTCGCAAGCTGGAACGAGATCGGCCGCCAGGTCGAGGCGGCCCGCAAGATGCTCGGGCAAGAAGCCGACGACCGAGGGCTCTACGCCTCCGTGGAACGGACCGTGTCGGGGTACTACGCCGCCCTCGAGGAGGCTGGGCTGCGAGACGCCGAGGTGGCGTCGACATCGCCCTCGAAGAGCCGCGGGCGCCTCGCGCGAAGGCTGCGTCTCGCCGTCGCGCTGCCGCTGGCGCTGCCGGGCGTGGTCCTCTACTGGCTGCCCTACCAGATTCCGCGGCTCGTCACCCGCGGCGATCGGCAGAAGAGCCGCGACCTCGTGTCGACCAAGAAGCTCGCGACGGGGCTCGTCGTCTTTCCGCTCTGGGCGGGCGCGCTGCTGGGCGCCTCCTTCGCGCTGCTCCCGCTCCCCGTCGCGCTCGCGGCCGGCGGGGTCATCGTGCTGTCACCGTTCGCCGCGCTCATGTGGCTCGATCACCTGGAGCATGGCGCCCGGGGCAAGGCGGACGGCGATCTGCGCGCGCAGCGCGCCCGCGTCATGGACGTGCTCGCCCGTGCTCGCGCGGAGATCGCCCCGGCCCGCGCGGCTGTCCAGTAGGCCTGGACGGCAACGCACGCCGGGAGCCGCCAAGACCCGCGCGGATTGTCGCCCGGCCGGGGATGCCGTACCCAGAAGAGATGCGAAAGCTCTGCCTCCTTTTCGTGTCCGCTCTCACGGTCCTCCTGGTGGGTTGCGGCCCTCACTGGGTGGTCGTGAGGCAGGCGACCCCCAACCCGATGACGCCCGCCGCGCGGTTCTTCGTCGACCGTGTGAGCCTCGAGGGCATCATGATCGGCCAGAAGTCGGAGGCGGAGTGGATGTCCGCCAAGTCCGGGGACACGCAGCAGAGCTGGGAGGGCGACAAGGCGGCGATGCTCGAGGAGTTCTCGCACGGCTTCGAGGACGCGCGCGACGCCGTGGCGCGCGTCGAAGCGCCCGCCGACGCCTTCATCATCCGCGCCCACTTCATCCACTACGAGCCGGGTTTCTACACGTACGTCGTGAACAGCAACGCGCAGATCGACGCGGTGGTCGACATCCTCGACGCCCACGGAACCCCTCTGGACCAGTTCCAGATCGCAGCATCCTCCGGCGGCATCGCGGCCGGCTCGCGCGCCCGCGCGTGCGCGTTCGAGCTGGGGCGCGTCACGGCCAAGTACGTCCGTGCCCGCGTGGGTCTCTGAGGTCGGCAACCGTGAAGCTCTATTACACCCCGACCTCCCCCTTCGTTCGCAAGGTGATGCTCGTCGCGCACGAGACGGGCCAGGCTGGCCGCATCGAGACGACCTTCCTCCGCCCGACGCCCACCAAGACGGACGCAGGACTCTCGCAGGACAACCCGATCTCGAAGATCCCCGCGCTCATCCTGCCCGACGGCTCGCCGCTCTACGACTCGGCGGTCATCTGCGAGTACCTCGACTCCGCCCACGCGGGCCCGAAGCTCATTCCCCCGAGCGGCGACGCGCGGTGGCGCGTGCTCCGGCTGGAGGCGCTGGTCGACGGGATCCTCGAAGCCGCCGTCTCGGTCTTCTACGAGCGCACGCTTCGCCCCAAGGAGCTCGTCTGGGAGGACTGGATCCAGGGGCAATCGCAGAAGGTGCGCCAGGGGCTCGACGCCCTCGAGACGGAGGCGCCCCGCTTCGGGCCCGACGTCGACCTGGCGCAGCTCTGCGCCGGCGCGGCGGTCGGCTGGCTCGAGTTCCGCTCGGTGCTCGGCGACATCCGGGCAGGGCGTCCGGCGCTGTTTGCCTGGTACGACCGCTTTCGCGAGCGCCCGTCGATGCGCGCCACCGAGCCGCACGCCTGAGCCCCAGAGGTCGCCCGCGACCCTCGCGAGCGCTTCACGGGTTGGCGCCGACGCCCGGGGGAAAGGCCCCTCTCGCGACCTCTTGCAGCCCCGGGCAGCTTGCGACGGGCAACGCGGAGTGCTCCCCGGGGTCCCGCGTCAGGTCGAAGCACTGCCATGGAGCGCCGACCGCGCCGACGATCACCTTCTCGCGTCGCATCACCCCGAAGCGGGCGTCGTTGGGTTCCCAGACGCCCGTGGACGTGGCGAGAAACACCGTCGGGTCTCGCACGGGATCGTGCGGCTGGAGCAGCGATCGACCACGGACCTCGAAGGCGAGGGGAAGAGTCGCGCGCGCGGCTCCGAGCCCGAAAAGGTCCACGATGGTGGAGCTCACGTCGCTCGTGAAGGTCCGTACGCCCGCGTAGCTGCGCACCGCTGCGCGCTCGCGCTCCCCCATGGCGTGCTCCCCCGCGATGAGCCATCCCGGGACACGTAGCTCCTCGTCGAAGACCGAGTGGTTGTGGTGGATGATCCCGTGCTCACCGAACGGCTCGCCGTGGTCGGACAGGAAGATCACGACCGTGTCGTCCCAGCCCGGCATCGCGCGAACGTCCCGGACGAAGCCCGCGACCAGCCGCTCCTGCATCCGGACGCTATTTCTGTAGTGGTTGTGGTAGGCGTCCACGCCCTCATCGGGGTCGTTTGCGTGCGGCGCGAAGGGCTGGAGCTCCGGGTCGACGCGGTAGGGGTGGTGCGTGTTCGAGAGGTGGAGCATCGCGAAGTAGGGCGTCCGGAGGTCCCCGGGCGCGGCGCGGAGAAACCGAAGCATGTGCTCCACGGCGCGCTCGTCGGGCGCTCCGAGCTGCTCGTGCTCCATGCCGCCGAGCTCGGTGGACGTCTCGAGCCAGTCGATTCCTGCGCGGTGAACGAAGACGCCGAGATCCTCGTACCGGGCGTTCTGCGAGGTGACGTACGCCGTGCGGTACCCGACGGCGCGCGCCAGCTCCCAGAGCGTGGGCGCCGTGTGAGCATCCACGAAGTCGACGTTCGGCGAGAGGCCCGTCCAGAGGACCATGGAGGCGCTGAACGTGTTCGGCGTCTGCGACGTCAGCGTGCCGAGGGCGATGCGATCGGAGGCGACCTCGTCCAGGAACGGCGCCACGCAGCGCGGCGGCGGATCCGAGCACATGGCGTCCGCGCGAACGCTCTCCGTCAGGATGACGATGACGTTGGGCGGCCGCGCGCGCAGGCTAGCCAGGGGTGGCAAGGGGGCGGGCGCACGGAGCGTCACACCTTGCCGGACCCGGCCCTGGCCCGTCGTGGCGGCGCGGAGCATGTGGGTGGCGCCGTTGAGAAAGCACGCGTCCGGTGTAGAGGCCTGGAGGTAGCGACTGTCGACGTTGTCGGTCCAGAGGCAAATGAGCGCGCCGACGAACGTGAGGACGGGCAGCGCTGGAAACGCCCCCGTGGCGAGCGGCGCCGCTCTCTTGACGAGCAAATAAAGAGCAAGGGTGACGGTCGCGCCGCAGGCGAGCATGAGCGTCATGGCAGCCGGGGTGCCCCACGCGAAGAACCACGCCCACAAGCTCCCGCGGAGCAGCGAGCCCAGCCGCAGCGTGTCGCGCCCCACGTACGCGGAGAACACGCGGTAGTAGAGCGTCTGCCCGCCGTAGCTGCAGGCGGCGACCGGAAATACCAAGAGCGCGAAGAGGGCGCCGGCTGCGGCGCGCGCCGCCCCCCCGCGCCTCGCTCCGGTCACGAGCAAGAGCCGTGCGGCCAAGAAGAGGGGCAGCACCCAGAACGCCGCGCTCACGAGGAGGCCGCCCAGGTAGAACGCCTTTCCGTGCGGCTCGTAGGTGGCCATGTCGCGCGCGCGAAGCGAGAGGTCGATCACGAAAGAGAGCCACGTCGGCGCCGTGAAGATCAGCAGCACCGGCGGATGATCTCCGAAGAGGACGCGCCGGAGCCTCTTGGTACGCTTGCCCATCGGTCGGGCAGGCTAGCGCGGAGGAGGACTCGGCCGCCCCCCGACTTTCCGGTCTTTCCTTGTCTCGCGTGTTAAACTGGGCCGCCCACGACATGGCCGGTGCGCAAAAGACGGATCCGAAGGACACGGCCCCCAAAGACCTGGGCCGGTACCGTCTCCACGGCGAGATCGCCTCGGGTGGCATGGGGGCCGTCTATTTCGGTCGTCTCGTGGGGACTGCCGGGTTCGCCAAGACCGTCGCCATCAAGTCCCTGCACGCACAGTTCGCGAAGATCCCGGAGTTCGTCGCCATGTTTCTCGCGGAGGCGCGCCTGGCCGCGCGCATCCGGCACCCGAACGTCGCGCAGACGCTCGACGTGCTCGAGATCGAGGACGAGATCTACCTGGTCCTCGAGTACATCGACGGCGAGTCGCTGTCGCGGCTCATCCGCGCCGCGCTCGCCCGGCACGAGCGGCTCCCCCTCGACGTCGCCGTGACGATCATGGCCGGCGTCCTCCACGGGCTCCACGCCGCGCACGAGGCGAAGAACGACCGGGGCGAGCAGCTCAACATCGTGCACCGCGACATCTCGCCGCAGAACATCCTGGTAGGGATCGACGGAGTACCCCGCGTCATCGACTTCGGGATCGCGAAGGCGGCCGACAACGTCCAGATCACGCGCGAAGGGGAGCTCAAGGGCAAGCTCTCCTACATGGCGCCGGAGCAGCTGAGCGGCGGCAAGGTCTCCCGCAAGGTCGACATCTATGCGGCGAGCGTCGTCCTCTGGGAGCTCTTGACTGGCCAGCGGCTCTTCGACGCCGACTACCAGTCGGCCATCTTGAAGAACATCCTCCACCGTCCCACCGAGCCGCCGAGCCACATCTCGCCCGAAGTGCCGCCGGAGCTCGACGCCATCGTCCTTCGCGGGCTCGCGCGCGAGCCCGGCGAACGCTTCACGACGGCGCGAGAGATGGCGCTCGCGCTCGAGGAGCGCATCGTCCTCGCGAACCCGTCGTACGTGGGCGCGTGGGTCGAGAGCGTGGCGTCGGAGTCGCTCAAGCGTCGCGCCATCCGGATCGCGCAGATCGAAGGCGTCCAGTCGGGCCCACCGGAGACCCCCGAAGAGATCGTGTCCGACATGATCGTCGTGGAGACGCGAACGAAAACCGAGGAAGCGCCCCGAAGCCGGAGGCGCGCTGTGGCGGAGCCTGCGCCTGTGAGCCAGCGCGCGGCCGCGCCTCCGAGCCAGCGCGAAGGCGCGCCGAGGTCTTCGAGCGCAGCCCGGCAGACGCCCGCCCCTCCGCCTTCCGCGAGGCCGTCGTCGCCCCCGCGCGCCCCGGTGCCCGGCGGCGTCGGGTCCATCGGGCCGCTCTTGCCTCCGCCGACGATCACCGTGGAGGAGAAGAGCGCGGTCGCCCCGGCGTGGCCCGTGCCCGGGATCGGCGTCGCCCCGGCCGGCATGGAGACCTTGCCGGCCGCGGCGAAGAAGCGCTCGCAAGGCGGCGGCACGCTCCTCTTTCTGCTCCTCATCGTGGCCGCAGTCGGCGGCTTCTACTTCGTCGTGCCCGAGCTCATGAAGCGCAGCTACGTCTCGAGCGCGGCGCGCGATGGTCTCACGCTCTCGATCGATCGCGTCGAGCTCTCCTTCGAGGCGATCCACCTTCGAGGCGTCGCCATCAGCGCCGTCGACGTGCCGGGCGTCACGCTCCGCGCGGCCGGCGTCGACCTCGTGCTCCAGCGGCTCGATCCCGTGGAGCTCACGTTGCACGACGCGACCGCGTCCGTGGACGGCTCGTACCCGCAGATCCACGACGCCCTCGTCCGCTGGACGGCGGCCCACGCCTCGCCGGAGGACGGACACCGCGCGCTTCTGCGCGTCGTCCTGGAGTCGGGGAAGATCCTCTGGAGCCGCCCGTTTGGAGAGGCCACGCGCCTCGACGCCGAGAACGTGACGGGAACCCTGGCGCGGAGCACGCCCGAGGCGTCGCTCGGCGAGGACGTCGAGGTCTCCGCGCCGCTCGCGTACGTGACGACGGCCGCGGGCGGCAAGATGGGGCCGTGGCGGGTCAAGTGGAGGCGGCAGGCCTCGTCTTCGCTCGTCAACGTGCTCCTCGATCCCGTGAGCGGAGCCCAGGCGAACATCGCCATCGGGACGAACGGGATCCTCTCGGTGGACGTCGCCCTCCCTCACGTGAGCGCAACGGCGCTCGGCCTCGGCCCGTCAGCGTTCGGGAGGCGACCGGAGGACGCACTCGCCCTCGAGGGGATGATCAAGCTCGCGGCTCCGTCTGCCTCGCGGGTGACGGCCGAGATGCACCTCGTCCTGGCCGGCGCTCGCGTCACGGGCGCGGCCGCCGCCGCGGACGCGGAGATCGACGGCAGGCTCGACGGGGATCCCTCGCAACCGCTGGAGGTGCGCGACGGAAGCTTCGTTCTCGGTCCGTTCCGCGGCAAGCTCGGGGGAACCCTGACCCTGGCGCCGGCCTTTCTCAAGGGAGACCTCAGCTGGAAGACCCCCCAGCGTTGCCCGGCGAGCGATCAGCTCGTGGGTGGCACGGTCCGCTTCGACACGCGCAGCATCGACAACGCGAGCGTGCTCCCCTCGCCCAAGTGCGGGCTGCGCATCTTGCCGCCTTGACGCCAGAGGCCCTTGTCTCGCCGCCGCCGCCGGATCACTCCTCGGGGTTCTTCTCGAGCAGGTTCGGGGCGATGACGAGGTTGCCCGTGGAGTCGATCTGCCCCATGACCGAAAACTCCGACGTGATGCCGTCGCCGTTCAGGTCACCGTGGGCCGTAGCGGTGAAGCCGGAGCCCGGCGTCGACGTGCCGTGGGCTTCGTAGCCGTACTGGTAGTACTGGGGCGAATCGAGGGAGAACTCGAGGCAGTAGAAGCCTGCGTTCGTCGCCTTGTCGACCTCCCAGTCGCTCGGGGAAGACTGGTACTTCTTGGCGGAGATGGCCGCGATCGAGGCGGGGACGGGCCGGGAAGCGGATGGACAGAGCCGGCGCTTGCCAGGAGTCGCCGGGTCCTCCTTCTCGTAGGCCACCGCCGCGTCTTTCGCGATCTGGCCGAGCGAGTTGCGCGCTTCGGCCATCTTCGCGTTCGCGAGGTACTTGCGCATCCCGTAGATGGCCAGCACGGCGAGGATCGAGCCAATGACCAGGACGAGGCCGCCCGTCACGAGGAGCACGATGGCCCACGTCGGGAAGGACTTCTTTGGCGGGGGCGGGAAGGCCGGGGAGGGCTGGAAGGGGGTCACGGGTCGACTCTACCAACCTTCGCCCGTGGCGAGGACGATGCTTGCCGGCCCTCGGGGGATGGGAGTGCGCCCTCCGTTGTGCTAACCCACCCCCCATGCGCGCTTGCGTCGTCGTCTTCCCCGGCTCCAACGCCGACGCCGAGTTGATCCACACCCTGCGGGACGTCTGCGGTGCCCCCACTACCGTGGCCTGGCATACGGACAAGGAGCTCCCGGGCGACACCGATCTGGTCGCCATCCCCGGTGGCTTCAGCTACGGCGATTACCTCCGCTGCGGTGCCATCGCCAAGGTGAGCCCGATCGTCGCGGCCATCCGTCGGCACGCCGAGCGCGGGGGCTACGTGCTCGGTATCTGCAACGGGTTCCAGATCCTGACCGAGCTGGGCCTCCTGCCTGGCGCGCTCACGCAGAACTTGCAGCTACGCTTCGAGTGCCGCGACATCCACGTGAAGCTCACCGCCGAGGGGCCCTTCACGAAGCAGGCGGGCAAGGTGTGGCGCCTGCCGATCGCCCACGCCGAGGGGCGCTACCAGGCGAGCGACCGGGTCATCAAACAGCTCGAGGACGAGGGACGGATAGCCCTCCGCTACTCGACGCCGGGCGGCGAGGTGCACCCCGACGCCAACCCCAACGGCTCGCGCGACGCCATCGCCGGCATCTACGGCGGCGCGAGGAAGAACGTCTTCGGTCTCATGCCCCACCCCGAGCGCATCAGCGACCCGTTGCAGGGTGGCACCGATGGGCGGGAGCTGTTCGATGCCGTGCTCGCGTCGTAGGCCGTGGATCTTCTTTATTTCGTACTGCTGATCAGCATCCTGATCTTCATCCACGAGTCGGGACACTTCGCCTTCGCGAAGATCTTCGGCGTGAAGGTCATAACGTTCTCGATCGGCTTCGGCCCGAAGGTCGTGAAGATCCGCGGCAAGGAGACGGAGTACTGCATCGGCCTGTTCCCGCTCGGCGGCTTCGTGAAGATGCTCGAGGAGACGCGAGGCCAAGACCTCATCCTCCCCGAGGACCGCAAGCGGACGTTCGAGTCGCAGGCGCTGTGGAAGCGGATCGTCATCGTCCTGGCGGGGCCGGCCATGAACGTGTTCTTTCCCATCGTCCTTTACACGTCGGTCTATCTCCAGGACCACGACTTCCTCGCGCCGCAGGTCGGCGTCGTGCTCCCCGGCAAGCCGGCGGACGGGAGCCTCATGCCCGGCGACCGTATCGTGTCGGTCGACAGCGAGCCCGTCTCGTCGTTCCAGGAAGCGCAGCGGCTCGTTGCCGTGCGAGCCGGGGTCGCGACCCACTTCGTCGTCCTGCGCGACGGCAAGAACCTCGATCTGGTCATCACGCCCGCCAACGAGGTGCGCCTCATCGAGCCTCGCGAGCTCGACATCGTCGAGCACGTGGGCCAGATCGGCTTCCTGTCGGCGTTCCCTTCGCCGGTCATCGGCGTTCCGCGGACGGACTCGCCCGCGTACCGGGCCGGCCTCCGCACCTTCGATCGTGTGACCGCCTTGAACGGGCGCAAGATCGTCCGGTACCTCGATCTGGTCAACGCGCTCGCGACCAACAAGGGCGATACCGTCGTGGTCGCGTACGAGCGTCCGGTCCCCATCTCCACCATGGGCGGGCTCTGCGACATCGCCGTGCTCGAGCCCCAGGTGGCGACGCTCACGCCCAGCGCTCCCGGTGGCGGCGTCGCGCTCGACTACGCGAGCCGCCTCGCGGACGTGCTCGCGCGAAGCGGGCTCGAGAGCGCCGACATGTACGCGGCCTTCGTGCCGGAGAACTCGAGCGAGTGGAAGGCCGGCCTCCGCGCCGGCGACCGCATCACCCAGCTCGACGGCGCGCCCCAGCGCCTCTGGCAGTCGATGGAGGACGAGATCGTCCGCGGCGCCAACCGCATGCACGCCCTCGCGTGGACGCGCGGCGGGGAGCCCATGGCGGGCCAGTTTCAGCTGCGCGAGGAGGAGTGGGACGACGAGTACGGCCAGCACTACCGACGCTACGTGTTCCGCACCGACCACTGGATGCCGAACGCGCCCGACACGGTCGTCCCCAACCCGAGCCCCGTCACCTACGCGCTGCGCCGCGGCTTCGAGGAGACGTGGAGCGGGATCAAGTTCACCGTGATTGGGGTCGTGCGCCTCGCGCAGGGCCGGATGAGCCTCTCGTCCGTCAGCGGGCCCATCACGATCTACGACATCGCCGGGCAGGCCGGCGCCAAGGGGACGCTCTACTTCGCGTGGGCGATGGCGCTCATCTCCATCAACATCGGGCTCATCAACCTGCTCCCCATCCCCGTGCTCGACGGCGGGCATCTCTTCTTTTTCCTCGTGGAGGGGCTCAAGCGGAAGCCCCTGTCGCTCCGCGTGCGCGAGGTGGCGAGCCTCGTCGGGATGAGCGTCCTCGTCCTGCTCATGATGCTGGCGTTCAAGAACGACGTGACCCGCCACTGGGATGTCATCCTGGGGCAGCTCCGCGAGCTCTTCGGGTAGCGAGTGACCGCGCCCACCGCCCGCTCCATTGCCTCCGTGGTCCTCGTGCGCGTCGCGAAGGACGGCGCGTTCGCCGCCGCCGCGCTCGAGGCCGAGCTCGCGCGCGCGGCCCAGCTCGACGCGCGGGACCGCGGCCTCGCGACCGAGCTCGTCTACGGGACCTTGCGCGTGCTGCCGTGGCTCGAGGAGCGAATTGCCCGCCACGCTCCCCGAGGTACCGGCTCGCTCGACGCACGGATCCGCGCGGAGCTGAACATCGCTGCCTACCAGCTCTTCTTCCTCGAGCGCATTCCGGCCTTCGCGGCGGTCAGCGAGGCCGTGGACGCCGTGCGTCGCGTGAAGGGGGTGAAGGTCGCCGCCTTCGCCAACGCGGTCCTGCGCAAGCTGGCGACGGAGGCTTCGAATTCCCGCGCCGAGCCGCGCGACCAACGCCTCGAGGCCGCCGCCCTCGCCTCCGTCGATCCCCGCATGTTGAAGGCTCTCGAGCGCACGCTCGGCGAAGAAGACGCGCGGAGGTTCTTGCTCAGCGGTCTCGCGCCTCCGCCCGTGGGGCTGCGGGTCGAGCAGGCGAGCGAGCGGCAGGCCTGGCTCCTTCGCCTGTCCGCCGCCGTGCCGGGCGCCAGCTTCGAGCTCGGCAAGGTCTCGCCCCATGCCATCCTGGAGCGCGGCGGGGGAAAGCCGCAGTCGTTCCCCGGCTGGGCCGAGGGAGCGCTGTCGGTACAGGAGGAAGGGTCGCAGCTCGTCGCGCTCGCCGTGGGAGCGCGCGCGGACGAGGTCGTGCTCGACGCGTGCGCCGGCCGCGGCAACAAGAGCGCGCTCCTCGCGCGGTATGCGGCGCGCGTGGACGTGGCGGATGTTCACCCGGCCAAGCTCGACACGCTGCGGGCCGAGCTCGGTCGGCTCGGCCTTGCCGCAGGCGCCTCCTTCGCCGTCGACTGGTCCGTGGGGCCGGGGGACTGCACGGGGACGTACGACGCGGCGCTCGTGGACGCGCCGTGCTCGGGGGTCGGCACGCTGCGGCGCCGGCCCGAGCTCCAGTCGCGCCGGGAGCTCCGGGACGTCGCGGGCCTCGCCGCTCTCCAGCTCGCCATCACCGCGCGCGTGGCGGAGCGAGTTCGTCCGGGGGGTCGGCTGGTCTACGCCGTGTGCAGCATCCTTCGCGAAGAGGGGGAGGAGGTCGTGGACGCGCTCGTGGCCGCGTGCCCCTCGCTCGAGCGAGCCCCGTTCGCCGGAGAGGCCGCGCGTGCCCTCGCGGGGGACTTCTCCCAGCTCCGGCTCTTGCCATACGTGCACGGCACGGACGGCTACTTCCTCGCGAGCTTGCGAAAGAAGGCCTAGGCGGTCCTTCCCCCGCTTCACGCTGGCAAGGCCGCGCCGAGCTCCGCGGCGGCGCTCCGGTTGGGCATGGCCCTGGCTTTCTTTTTCGAAATGCCAGCGCGGGCCGTCGAGGATCGTCCACCGTCGTCGCTGCGCGCGCTCGCGGTGGTTGCGCTCGTTGGTGCCCTTGCGTTGCTCTGGGTAGCGTCTCCGCTGGGTACGGGGCTCTACCTCGGCCTCATGGTGGCGTTCACGCTGCGCCCGTTCTACCGCGCACTGACGAGGACGTTCGTCCGCCCCGCGCTGGCCGCCGTCCTCGGCTGCGCGCTGGCTTCTCTCCTCACGTTCCTCGGTGTGGGCACGGTCGTCGACCTGCTCGTGAACCGCAGCGCAGCCATCGTCGACGCGCTGCAGCACGCCATGGCCCCCGGGGGGCGCGTGGCGGACCTCGGAGAGCGCGTCGCCCGATGGCTCGCCCCCCTCGGGTTCCACGCTCCGGAGGTCTACGCTCGGTTTCATCAGGCGCTGGCGGCCCTCGCCGTCGAGAGCGCGAAGGGAGCGGCGGTCGCGGCCGGCGCGACCCTCGACCTTCTCCTGGCGACCCTCATCACGCTCCTGACCACGTACTTCGTGCTGCGGCACTGGACACGGCTCGTCCGCTGGATGGAGATCGTCCTCCCACTACGGCCGTGCGTGACCCGCGAGCTCCTGGGGCAGCTCGAGTCGACGGGGCGTGCCGTCATGGTGGGAACCGTGTTCGTGGGGCTGCTCCAGGGGCTGCTCGCGGGGGTCGGCTATTCCCTCGCGGGGCTGCCCCAGCCTGCGTTCCTGGGGGCGATCACGGCCATCGCGTCCGTGCTGCCGGGGCTCGGGACGATGTTCGTGTGGGTCCCCGCGGGGCTCGTCCTCGCGATTGGCGGCCGCCTGCCCGCCGCGCTTGGAGAGCTGGCGTGGGGGAGCCTGGTCGTCGTGGGCCTCTGCGACGGCTACCTGCGCGCAAAGCTCATCGGAAAGCGCGACGAGATGGGCCTGCTCCCGACCCTCATAGGCCTGTTCGGCGGTCTGAAGCTCTTCGGCTTCATCGGCTTTCTCCTGGGCCCCACGCTCGTTTCTTTCGGCCTGTCCGTGCTCAAGATCTACGGCCGCGAGAAGCGGGGCCGCAGCGTGCCGAGCGGCCCCTGAATGAAACGCCGCGCGCAAACGATGTCCGGGGTGCCGGTGACTGCTAGATTGGTTCGAGGAGCCTGCGATGTGGGTCGTGTTCGGTACCTCGGAGAAGACGGAGCGGGTGGCGGGCGGCGCCAAGGTGGCCCGTCACTGCGACCGCTGTGGTGAGAGCACGACGTTTTACGAGAAGGAGATCCAGCGGACGTTCCGCCTCTACTTCATCGACGTGTTCGACTACGAGCGCCAGCGGGTGATGGCCTGCGGTGGCTGTGGCACCTGCTACGTGACGGACGAGCTCGGCGGCGCATCCGGAAAGAAGCACGAGGGCTCGGGCTTCAGCGCCCTCGGAAGCGAGGTCGGCCGCGCGGCCCGGTCGGCCGGGCAGCTCCTCGAGCGCGCAGGCGACGCCGTCGGGAGCCAGCTATCCAGCCTGTTCTCCGATGGCCCGGGCGACACCCCCAGGGCGACACGCAACGCCTCCGAGCGCGCAGAGCCGACCCAGGCAGCGGACAAGGCCGAAGAGGCAGAGGCAGAAGCGGAGCTGGAGCTCGACCCACTCGAAGAGCGCTTCCGGGAGCTCGAGCGCAAGGTCCGCGTACGGATCGACTAGGCTTGCTTTCCTGGGGGACGGGTGTAGAAGCGGCCCCATGCGCCGTTCCGTTCGCCGCCTCGTGAGGCGCCTCCGCTCTCTGCTTCCCACCTTCCTCGTCCCGATCGCCGCTGCCACGTAGCGGTTCGACGGAAGTCGGACGAGGGTGACGGCGGGCGCGCCGCCTGCGCCGCCTGCGCCGCCTACCACGCGTACTGTTTGAAGAAGCTCCACTGGAGCTGGGTGGCGCTCGCGTAGGTCGGGCACCCGAACTCGGCCCCGGTTCCTGTGGGAGAGCCGCCGGCCCAGCAATGCCCCATGCCCGTGAACGTGCAGACCTCCACCTGCCCGTCCGACGGGCAGTCGTCGTAGACGAAGCACTGGCCGGCGCCGCCGCCGTCCCCGTCGGTCGGGAGCGTGGTGTACGTGTTCTTGCAGCCGTTCTTCGCGGCCCAGAGCGTCGCGGAAGCCGGGAAGCCTGCGACGGGGACAGCCGTCGGGTCATCGCATCCGTCCGAGATGAGCGGGTCGGCTGCGCCATGGAAGATGATGACGGGGACGTGCCCCGTGGTGCAGGCCGATAGGTCGGCGAGCGTGCCGCCCGAGCCCGGGGCGACGGCGCGAATGTCGTCGCGGTAGCAGCCGATGTGGTGGCTGAAGTAGCCGCCCATGGAGAAACCCGTCGCGTAGATGTGCGGCGTGTCGAGGCACTGGTCGTTGGAGACGTCGGCTTTCATCGCGTCGATGAAGGCGAAGTCGTTGCCGCTGGCGGACTCGAGCTGTCCGTCGCCGCACACGCTCTGGCCGGGGTTCTCGACGTTCCACGGGGCCGCAAGGGAGTTCGGGCCCCCCTCTCCGTCGGGGAACGCGAGCCCGATGCCCTGGCTGTCGGCGAGGGCCTGGTACTGCGTGATGTCGACCATCGACTGGCCGCTCATCGTGTAGCCGTGGAAGACGAAGACGAACGGGATGGGAGTCGTGGGGTCGAACGACGCGGGCAGGTAGATGATGTACGTGCGCGTCAAGCCGGCGACCATCAAGGTCCGGTTGGTCATCCCCCGCATACCGGTGCGTGTCCCGCACGCGACCGACGCGTCCCCGAGCGGCGCGTCGCTACCACCGTCCGTCGCGATCGCGTCCACGGGAGAGGAATCGCTCGTCGTCCCGGAGTCGAGGCGTCCCGCCTCGGTGCCACCCGAGTCGGAGCTCTCCACCCGCGAATCGGTCGCCGCGTCGACGGTGGCGTCCAGCGTGCCGCTGTCCGCGCCGGTCGCCGCAGTGGGCGACGAGGATCCACACGCGGTGGCGACCAGGAGGGCGAGGTACGTCCAGCGCGTCTGCATGGCGAGCAGCCTAGCCCAAAGGCGCCTCGAGCACCCGCGGCCGGCCGTTTCCCGCCCGTTCGTGCGGCTGCTAGCGTGTCGACCATGACAGCACACCACAAGGTCGACTTCTTCGAGCTCCCGGTGGTCGACGTACCCGCGGCCAAGACCTTCTACGCCGCGGCGTTCGGCTGGTCGTTCGTCGACTACGGGCCGGACTACGCCGACGTGCAGGGGGCGGGCCTGTCCGGTGGCCTCCGCAAGGTCGAGAGTCGTCCGCCTCGGGGCGGGGCGCTCGTCATCGTCTACTCCGACGATCTCGCCGCGAGCGAGCGCGTGGTCGTCGCAGCTGGCGCCGAGATCACGGAGCGCCACGAGTTTCCCGGCGGCAAGCGGTTCCACTTCCTCGACCCGTCCGGCAACGAGCTCGCAATCTGGACGAAGGCGTGAGCGCCCCCCCGCGCTACCGCAGGACGTCGTGCGCGCTGGGGGCGGCCCTCCTCGCGTTGGGCCTCACCGCATGTCCGCCTCCGGGACGCTCGAGCGAGGGCTCGGCCCAGAAGCCGTCTGTCTCCTGCAAGAAAGAGGGCGACAACTGCGAGTACGCGCCCGGCAAGATCGGCCTCTGCACCGCCAAGATCGGCGACTGCGCGGATGCGCCATGCCTGACGTGCGCCTCGCTCCACTGAGCGCCCTTAGACGAACACGAGCACGCACGTGACGACGACGGTCGCGATCGACATCGCCGCCGCGTAGCGATCGAGCTTCGAAGCGGCGGCCTCGCGACCCGCGTCGTGGAAGCGGACGGCGACCGTCGACTCGAACATCGAGAACAGGATGATGACGTAGCTCAGGTTGTAGAGCTTATCGACGAGCACCAGGTATCCGATCTGCGGGAGGTCGGCGCTCGTGGTGAGCTGGAGCGCGACCGCCGAGATGAGCGTCGTCACCGCCAGCCCGATGCGGCCCTCGAAGTAGCTGAGCGAGATGAAGAAGATGAGCAGCGTGCTCAGCAAGATGAATCCGATCGGCACGAGCGTCTTCGACAGGTAGCCGACGAGGGGCCGCCCGAGCTCGAGGTTGAATCGAAACTGCGAGCTCTCCAGCGTCTTGAGACGCGTATCTCCCATCGTCGAGCCGTAATGGTGCCGCAGCACCTCGGCGCTGCTCGACCGGATCAAGAAGCCCGGCATGCGCATGCTGGAGTCGACCTGCGACTCGGGGTCCGCCTGGTACACCAGGCTGTCCGCCTCGTAGCGCGCGTCCTCGATGCGGATGCTGATCCGCTGGTGGTCGAGGGGGTACGACGCGAGCTCGAACGGGTGAGCGAAGCGACCCTGGATGTGGAGCTGCTGCAGCATGCAGCCGTCGGGCAGGACCTCGGCTTTTGGAGCGCCCGCTCCATCCTTGTAGACGATCTCCTTCGAGAAGCTCCACGGCTCGATGGCGTTCGGCATCTCGAACGTCAGCGTCGGATCGATTGGCCCGCTCCAGCGAAACCAAAGGTAGAAATCGGCGAGAAACGTGTTGGCTTTGACGTCGATGGAGGCGACCTGGTTGAGATAAGCGCCGACGATCACGGTCTCGGGCCCGTGGCCGTCGGGGGCCGGAGGGCAGCTCGGGGCGGCCGTGGCGCGGCCGGCGACGAGAAGGAGAACGGCGACCAAGCTCGCAGCGCGAACCCAGGCATGTCGGACCATTGCGCTACCATACGGGAAGCGGCGAGGGCGCATCTGGCAAGGTCGGTACACCCTCGGGCAAACGGCCGCGTCACCCGTTCGGCTTACGCGTGGCGCGCCCGCCTGCGCCGTGAACGACCAGCTACCGGTCACCCGCAAAGGCCGGAGATCCTGCGGACGGGCGGCGCCTGAAGGGGGGGCATTGCCCTTGCTGGTAGCGCCCCCATGGTCCGTTCCCCGCGTCTCTGGATGCTGCCGCTCCTTGCGATGTCCGCCTTGGCGTCTGCGTGCGGAGGAGCGATGTCCCAGCGCTCGGCCTCCCTCGTGCTCGAAAGGCCCTCCGCGGGGGGCGCCGCCGCCCTGGAAGAGCCTCAGGCTCCTCTGCCGTCGCAGGCGCCGGAGATGGCGCCTGCGGTGGCCGGAGAGGCGTCCGTGGGCTGCTCGGCCGACAGTCAGTGTCCAGGTGGGAGCTGCCAGTACGGCCACTGCTCAGTCCTGTAGCGTCACCTTCCTAGGGGCCCCAGCGCGGTGGCGGGCCTGGGCAAGAAGTGTTAGCCCCGGCACCATGCTCGCGAATCGGTGGCTGGCGCTCGGTGGGGTGGGGCTGACGGTGGCCGGCCTCGGTCTCTTCGCGTGTGGGCACGCCGCGCCCACCGTGGACAACGCCGCGGCGCCGACTCCCACCGCAGAGCCAAGCAGCGCACCTGCGTCCGTCGTGGATGCCGCCCTGGCCCCCACGCCGAGCGCCGCGGTCTCGCCAGCCCTCGACGCGGGGCCGGCGCCGGCCGCATCCGGGGCAAAGCCCTCCGCCCCCGTGTTCGACACGCAGGGGCCGAGCTACCCGGCCGAGGCGCTCCGTGAGGTGTTCGCGAAGAACGAGGCCAAGTTTCGGGCCTGCTTCGAGCCTGGCAGAAAGCGCGACCCGAAGCTCCGCGGGCACGTGAACATCAAGTTCGCGATCGGACACGACGGCAGGGTCACCACCGCCCAGGACCAGGATTCGAACCTTCCGGACGACCAGGTCATCGCGTGCGTCGCCAAGCTCGTGAAGACGCTGCGCTTCCCGAAGCCAGAGGAGGGAAGCGTCACGGTCGTGTACCCCTTCATCTTCCACCCGACCGATCCGATCCTGATCTTGCCGGACACTGCCGCGCACAAGTAGCGAGATTGCAGCCGCCTCTGCCGAAGCGTATAGCGCGGCGGGACCCTGGGGGGTGTCCCCCACGAGAACCCCGACCCGGAGAATCGCGACTCATGCTCATCGACGTCACCATGCCTCAGCTCGGCGAGAGCGTGACCGAGGGGACCATCACCAAGTGGCTCGTGCGCGAGGGGGACGCCGTCGAGAAGGACAAGCCCCTCGTCGAGATCGCCACGGACAAGGCGGACAGCGAGCTCCCCGCTCCGGTCTCCGGCCGCGTCGGCAGGATCCTGGTTCGCGAGGGCGAGGTCGCCGCCGTACACACGGTCCTCTGCCAGATCCAGGAGGGGGCCGCCGGTACCCAGCCGGCATCCCCGCAGCCACCGCCCCCGGCTCCGGCCACGCCGCAGCAGGACGTGCGTCGCAGCGCCACGGGCGCTGCGCTCGCCTCCCCGACGGCCCGCAAGACGGCGCTCGAGAACGACGTGAACCTCGCGGACGTGCGCGGCTCGGGCGAACGTGGTCGCATCACGCGGGAAGACGTCCTGCGGGCCAGCGCCTCCGCCGCTCAGCCTTCCCACACCGAGCCGCCGATGGCCCGCGCCCCGGCCCCGGCCCCTGCTACGGCCCCCGCCCCCGCGCCCGCCGCGCGCGCAGGCCAGGTCGCCCAGATGATCAACCAGGGAGGCGGGTTCGTCCCGCCGATTCCCGGGGTCGGTTACGCCTCGTTCAAGGTCCCGGCCTACCGTCCGAACGACGGCGACAAGGTCGTGCCGTTCACGCGGCGAAGGCGCATCACCGCCGACCACATGATTTACTCGAAGTTCGCCTCGCCCCACGTGGTCACCGTGGCCGAGGTCGACCTTCACCGCGCGGCCCGGCTGCGCGAGGGGCACAAGGATCGCTACAAGCGCGAGGGGCACGCGCTCACGATGCTCGCGTTCGTCGCCGTCGCGACCGCGCGCGCGCTGCGCGAGAACCTGTCCCTCAACGCCCGCGTGCTCGACGACGCGTATGTCCTCTTGCAGGACGTGAACCTCGGCGTTGCCGTCGACTCGCCGGACGGCCTCGTCGTCCCCGTCGTCCGCCGCGCCGACGAGCTCGGCGTGCGCGGGATCGTCCGCGCGATCGACGAGCTGGCGGGCAGGGCCCGGACGGGCAAGATCACCATCGACGATCTCAGCGGGGCGACCTTCTCGATCACCAACCCCGGCATCAAGGGCAACCTGTTCGGCGGCGCCATCATCAACCAGCCGAACGTCGGGATCCTGCGCATGGGCGAGATCCAGAAGCGCGTCGTCGTCATCGAAGGCCCCGACGGGGAGGACCAGATCGCGATCCACCCGGTCATGTTCATGGCCCTCAGCTACGACCACCGCGTGGTCGACGGCGTCGCCGCGAATTCCTTCCTGTGGCGGGTGACCGAGCTCCTCGAGAAGGCCGATTTCGAGGTCTGAGCCGATTTCGAGGTCTGAGAAGAGGGAATCGCAAGGCCGTGGTAGGCCTAGCTGATGACCAAGAAAGTGGCCCTCTTCTGGCCCGGCGATGCGCGGGCCAAGCCGAATGAGCTTGCCCTCCCCAGCATCACGGAGGCGACCCAGCAGCTCGAGCGCGCGCTCCGCAAGCTCGGCCGCACGCCCTACCAGGTACCGGGCTTCCTCTCCAAGCCGCACGAGGCGATCGAGAAGCTAGGCCCCATCGACGACCCGATGGTCGGCGTGTGCGTCCACTGGTTCTATGGTCCGCACACGACCGACGGAGTCGTCGGGAAGAACAACCCGCTCCTCCTCGCGAGCAACTTCTCGGGCCGGTGGCCCGGGCTCGTGGGCCTGCTCAACACCGGCGCGTGCCTGGAGAGCCTCGGCCGCTCCTTCTCGAGGGCGTGGACGGAGTCGCCGGACTGGACGGCGGATCCCGTCTTCATGGAGCGCCTCGACGAGTGGTGCACGACGGGCGCCATCCGTTACGCCGAGGAGGGCATCGCGTACCACGCGCCCGTCTCGAAGCCGGCTGCCGCCATCGCCGCCAAGGTCGCCGCGGGCGTTCGCAAGCGGCGCATCCTCATCCTGATGCTCGGCGACACGTCGATGGGGATGATCAACGGCTACTTCGGCCCCCGCCTCCTCAACAAGCACGGCTTCACCGAGCACAAGGTCGACCAGGCGTGGATCCTCGACCGTGGCCCGCGCATCGAACAGCGCCGGGTCGATGCGGCCTTCGCGTTCGTGAAGGAGAAGGGCCTCACCGTTCACTGGGGCGCGAAGGACGCGGAGGACTTCACCGAGGACTCCACCCGCGAGCAGCTCCGCGATTACCTCGTCGCGCTGGACCTCGTGAACGAGTTCCGGGCCGACTGCGTGGGCTGGCAGTACCAGCTCGGCCTCATCCCGCTCCGCCCGCCGTCCGACCTCGCCGAGGGGCTCATGAACTCCGTCTGCCGCCCGGAGTCGAACGGGGACACCATCGCCTGCGCGACGGAGGCCGACCAGGGCAACGTGATCCCGATGGAGCTCATGAAGCGGGTCCTCAAGGAGAAGGGGCTCCACCAGGCGGTCATGTTCCACGACGTGCGCTGGGGCGCGATGCACGAGGGGCGCTTCCTGTGGGTGCTCCTCAACTCGGGATCGTGCGGCGCGTACGCCATGAACCACGACCCGGAGACGCTCAAGGGCGTCCATTCGTACCGGCAGCCGTCGCTCTACTTCCCGCGGCCCGGCGGCACGTTCGCCGGCGAGAGCCTCCCGGGCAAGATGACCTGGGCACGGACGTACCTGAAGGGCGCCGAGCTCTGGATGGACGTCGGCCGCGGCGAGGTCGTGAAGCTCCCGCCGGCCACGCGCGACGCGTGGTGGGAGGGAACGACGCGCCAGTGGCCCTTCATGGCGGCCGACATGGGCGTCTCGCAGACCGATCTGATGGCCCACTACCTCTCGAACCACGTGGCTGTCGCCTACGGCGACGTGTTCGAAGAGATGGTCGCGCTCTCGCAGGAGCTCGGCTTCCGCGTGCGGATCCTGGGCACGACGTGAGCGACCGCCTTTACCTGGGGGTGGACGTCGGCACGAGCAGCGTTCGCGCCGGTCTGTTCGACGCGTCGGGGGCGAGGCGCGGCCTCGGCGTCGCGCCCATTCGCACGTGGCGCGAGGGCGCCGACATCGTCGAGCAGTCGTCCGACGACATCTGGCGCGGCGCGTGCGAAGCCATCCGGCAAGCGCTGGCCGAGAACGGCACCGACCCGCTTCTCGTGTGCGGCATCGGCTTCGACGCGACCTGCTCGCTCGTCGTCCTGGACGCCGCAGACCGTCCCGTCGGCGTCGGGAGCTCGGGCGGCGAGGCGGGCGACGACGCGCGCAACGTCATCGTGTGGATGGACCACCGCGCAACCGACCAGGCGCGGCGCATCAACGCCACCCGGCACGATGTCCTGCGCTACGTGGGCGGCACCATCTCGCCCGAGATGGAGACCCCGAAGCTCCTCTGGCTGAAGGAGAACGCCCCCGCGGCGTGGAAGCGCGCCGCCCGCTTCCTCGACCTGCCCGACTACCTCTCCTGCCGCGCGACGGGCACCGATACGCGCTCGCTCTGCACCACGGTGTGCAAGTGGACCTACCTCGGGCACGACGGCCCGACGGGACGCTGGAGCGACGACTACTTCCGGCGCATCGGCCTGGGTGAGCTCGTCGACGAGGGCTACCGGCGCATCGGTACCCGCGTGCGTCCGATGGGCGAGCGCGCCGGGACGCTGACCCGCATTGCCGCGAAGGAGCTCGGCCTGGAGCCGGGGACTCCCGTGGCGGTCTCGATCATCGACGCGCACGCCGGCGGCCTCGGGATGCTGGGCGCGAGCATCGACGGCGTCGCCCCCACGCGCGAGACGCTGGACGAGCGGCTCGCCATCATCGGCGGGACCTCGACGTGCCACATGGCCGTCTCGGTCGAGCGCCGGTTCGTCCCCGGCGTATGGGGACCGTACTACTCGGCGATGGTCCCGGGCATGTGGCTGACGGAGGGCGGCCAGTCGGCGACGGGAGCCCTCCTCGACTTCATCGTCCGGAGCCACGCCCGCGGCGCGGAGCTCGCGCGCGAGGCGGCGGCGACGGGCGTGAGCGTCTACACGCTCCTGAACGACCGGCTCGCCGCGCGAGCGCGCACGGCGGCGTTCCCCGCCGAGCTCGCGCGGAACCTTCACGTCCTGCCCGATCACCACGGCAACCGCTCGCCGCGCGCCGACCCGACGCTGCGCGGCATGGTGTCGGGCCTCGACCTCGACGACTCGGTCGACGCCCTCGCGCTCGTCTACCTCGCCGCGGTGCAGGCGTTGGCCCACGGCACGAGGCACATCCTCGATGCGCTGCGCGCTGCGGGCTACCCGACGCGAACCCTCGTCGCCTGCGGCGGCGACACGAAGAACCCCCTCTTCTTGCGCGAGCACGCCGACGTGACGGGGTGCCGGATCGTGCTCCCGGCGGAGCCCGAGGCGGTGCTCCTAGGCTCGGCCATGCTCGGCGCCGTCGCGGCGAGCGATCACGCTACGATCGTCCTGGCGATGGGAGCGATGAGCCGGGCGGGCAAGGTGGTCGAGCCGACGGGCGGTGAGGTCGCGGCCTTCCACGACAAGAAGCACGGGGTCTTCCACCGGATGCACGCCGACCAGCTCGCGTACCGGGAGCTGATGAAGGGGGGCCAGTGAAGCGAGCGATACTTCGTCATCCTGAGGCGCAGCCGAAGGACCTCCTCCCGGCGCTCCGGGGATCCTTCGCTTCGCTCAGGATGACGATGCTGTGCCTCCTCCTCCTCGCGTGCGCGGCCTGCTCACGGAGCAGCTCCCGCGCAGGCGGGGAAGGCGGCGCCCGGCTTCGGATCGCGGTCATCCCCAAGGGGACGACGCACGAGTTCTGGAAGTCGGTTCACGCGGGCGCGGTGAAGGCGTCGCAGGAGCTCGACGTCGACATCGTGTGGAAGGGCCCGCTCAAGGAGGACGACCTCAAAGGACAGCTCGACGTCGTCGACAGCTTCGTCGCGCAGGGCGTCTCGGGGATCGTCGTCGCGCCCCTCAGCGACAAGGGGCTCGCCGGCTCCGTCCGGAACGCCGTCCACGCCGGGGTGCCCGTGGTCGTCTTCGACTCGGACCTCAAGGGCGAGGACCACACGAGCTTCGTCGCCACCGACAACGTCGCCGCGGGGCGCATGGCCGCCGAGGAGCTCGCGCGGCGCATGGGAGACGCGGGCAACGTCGTCGTCCTTCGCTACCTGGAGGGCTCGGCGAGCACGGCGCACCGCGAGGAAGGCTTCCTCGCCGCCATCAAGGAGCACCCGAACGTCCACGTCGTGAGCGACAACCAGTACGGCGGAGCCACGACCGAGACGGCGTTCGCGACGAGCGAGAACCTCCTCGCGGCGCAGAAGGCCGAGACCGGCGCCGTCCAGGGGATCTTCGCGCCGAACGAGTCGACCACGTTCGGGATGCTCCTCGCGCTCCGCAAGGCGAACCTCGCCACCAAGATCCGCTTCGTCGGCTTCGACGTCTCCCCCAAGCTCGTCGCCGCGGTCCGGGACGGCTCGATCGACGCGCTCGTCCTCCAGAGCCCGTTCAACATGGGCTACGTGGCGGTGAAGACGATGACGCAGCACCTTCGCGGTCAGCCTGTCGACAAGCGAATCGACACCGGAGCGCGCGTCGCGACGCAGGCCAACCTGGACACGCAGGAGATCAAGGACCTCGTGCAGCCGGATCTCAAGAAATGGCTGGGCGAGTAGCGGCGCGCCTCTCGGTCCGGGCCCTGCAGAAGGCCTTCGGACCGACGATCGCGCTGGACGCGCTGGACCTCGACGCCGAGGCTGGCTCCGTGCACGCGGTCCTCGGCGAGAACGGCGCAGGCAAGAGCACGCTGATGGGCGTGCTCGCGGGCGACATCCAGCCGGACGCGGGCGCGCTCCTCCTCGACGGGGTGCCGTACGCGCCGCGCAGCCCCCGTGACGCGCAGGCCGCCGGCGTGGCGATGGTCCACCAGGAGCTCTCGCTCTGCCCGCACCTCTCCGTCGCCGCGAACGTGATGCTGGGGCGGGAGCCTTCGCGGCTCGCGCTCGTCGACGAGCGGGCTCTCCGGGCCCGGGCCGCGAAGGCGCTCGAAGCGGCAGCGGGCGCGGCCCGTGCGCGCGCGCTCGGGCTCGATACCCTGGTCCGCGACCTCGCGCCCTCCGAACGGCAGCTCGTCGAGATCGCGCGGGCGCTCGCGAGCGACGGCTGCCGCGTGCTCATCCTGGACGAGCCGACGAGCAGCCTCGGGCGGGACGATGTCCGCGTGCTCTTCGACCGGATCCGCGCGCTCCGGGCGCACGGGCTCCTCGTCCTTTACATCTCGCACTTCCTCGAGGAGGTCCGCGAGATCGCCGACCGCTTCACCGCCCTCCGCGACGGCCGCACCGTGGGGACGGGAGACGCCCGGGAAACGAAGACTCTGGATCTCGTGACCCTCATCGCGGGTCGGCCGCTCACGCGCGTGCCGGCGCTCGCGGGCAGGCCGGCGGCAGGCGGTGGCCATCGCTCCGACGACGATGGGCCCGAGCCTCGGCCGGTCGTGCTCGCGTGCGATGCCGTGGCGGGGAAGGACCTGCCCGTGCGCGCGACCCTCGAGCTCCGCCGAGGGGAGGTCTTCGGCATCGCCGGGCTCGTGGGCTCGGGCCGGACGGAGCTCTTGCGCGTAGTCTTCGGGCTGGATCCTCTCGCGTCGGGCAAGCTCGTGGTGCTCGGCCGCGAGGGGCCAGCGTCTCCCGGGACGCGCCTGGCGCAAGGGGTCGCCATGCTGAGCGAGGACCGCAAGGGCGAGGGGCTCCTCCTCGCGATGTCCATCGCCGACAACGTGACCCTCTCGAAGCTGCCGCCGTTCGTCCGCGCGTCGCGCGAGGAGGCGCGGGCGGCGCGCTGGGTCTCGCGCATGCGCATCCGCTGCCGCGACGCTTCCCAGCCGGTGGGCGATCTGTCGGGCGGCAACCAGCAGAAGGTCGCGCTGGCGCGCCTCCTCGAGCACGACGCGCAGGTCGTTTTGCTCGACGAGCCCACGCGCGGCATCGACGTGGGCGCGAAGGCGGACGTGCACGAGCTCGTCCGCGAGCTTGCCGCCGCGGGCCGTGCCATCCTGCTCGTGTCCGACGATCTCTCGGAGCTCTGCGCGCTCGGCGATCGCATCGCCGTCATGCAGAAGGGCGTGCTCGGCGCGGCGCGTCCTGGATCCGGGTGGACGGAGGCGTCGCTCCTCGCGGAGGCCGTCGGTGCTCCGGCGAAGGGCGCGGAGAAGGTCGCGTGAGCCCTCGGCTGCGCACGCTGCTGCGGCGGCCGGCGTTCGGTCCGCTCGTGGCCCTGGTGGTGACGTACGCCATCTTCGTCGTCCTCGCGCCGGACACGTTCGCGCGGGCATCCAACCTCGTCACGATGGCGCGGCAGACCGTGGTCGTCGCCATCGCGTCCGTCGGGATGACCTTCGTGATCATCCAGGGCGGCATCGACCTCTCGGTCGGCTCGGCGGTCGCCATGACCACGGTGGTCGTCGCGTCTCTCCTCCGGTCCGGCGTCGGGAGCACTGCCGCCGCCCTCACCGGCATCCTTGCCGCGGCGTGCGTGGGGCTCGTCATCGGGCTCTTCATCACGTCCTTGCGCCTGGCGCCGTTCATCGTGACGCTCGGGGCGATGTCCATCCTGCGCGGCGCCGCCAAGGGCATCGCGCACGATCAGAAGATCGACGCCGACCCCGGCATCCTCGAGGCGCTGCTCGCGCCGTCGCGCGCGCTCGTCCCGCCGGGCGTGTGGATTGCCGTGGCCGTCGCTGCGGCCGGCGCCGTCGTGCTGCACTACACGCGCTTCGGCCGTTACGTCTACGCCATCGGCTCGAGCGAGAAGGCCGCGCGCCTCTGCGGCGTTCCGCTCGGCCGGACGAAGATCCTGGTGTACGTCGCCGCGGGCGCCCTGTCGGGCCTCGCGGGCGTCATGGAGTTCTCCACGCTCACCGTGGGGGATCCGACCGACTCGATCGGTCTCGAGCTCGAGGTCATCGCGGCCGTGGTCATCGGAGGCGCGTCGCTGGCGGGCGGAGAGGGATCGATCGCCGGCTCGATGGCGGGCGCCTGCCTCATGACCGTGATTCGTACGGGGGCCACGCACATCGGCCTCCCGAGCTGGGTGCAGGAGATCGTGACCGGCGGGATCATCGTCGTGGCGGTGGCGCTCGATCGGCTACGCCAGAAGAAGAGAGGGTAGGACCATGCACGAGTGGATGCCGTTTCTCCCTGCGCTCCTGGCGCTGTGCGCGTGCGCCAGCGCGGGTGGCGCGTCGCCCGAGAGCCCGCGCAAGGGCCCCGCGCGGCCGACGTTCGACGAGGAGGTCGCCTTCCTGCGGCGGTCGGGCCCCGTCACCGTGCTGAAGGACGGCGAGGGCGGGCTCGTCGCGGTCTCGCCGAAGTACCAGGGCCGCGTCATGACGAGCGCCATCGACCCGGAGGGCCCGAGCTTCGGGTGGATCAACCACGCGTTCATCGAGGCCGGTCGCACCGGCACCGCGTTCGACAACTACGGCGGCGAGGACCGCTTCTGGCTCGGGCCCGAGGGCGGGCAGTTCGGCCTCTACTTCGCCCCCGGCGCGCCCTTCACGTTCGCGTCCTGGCAGACGCCGCAGGCCTTCAACGAGGGCGCGTGGGAGGCGTCTTCGCCGCCGGGAAGCGAGAACAGCCTCGTCCTCGGCCGCACCGTGCACGTGAAGAACCACGCGGGCACCACGTTCGACGTCGCCATCCACCGCACGGTGACCGTGCTCTCCCGCGCCGAGGTCGAGGGGCGCCTCGGCTTCGCCGTGGGGCCGTCCGTGAAGATGGTCGCGTTCGAGACGAAGAACGTCATCACCAACGTCGGGCGCGAGGCGTGGACGGAGGACCGGGGGCTGCTCAGCGTCTGGATCCTCGGCATGTACGCGCCGTCGGCGGACGCGCATGTCCTCATCCCGTTCGATCCAGGCGCCCGGGGCGAGATCGTGAACGACCGCTACTTCGGCAAGGTGCCTGCCGAGCGGCTCGTGGTCCACCCGGACCTGGGCTTTCTCACGTTCAAGTGCGACGGCACGTACCGCAGCAAGATTGGCCTCGGGCCTGCGCGGGCCCGCACCGTCATCGGGAGCTACAGCGCGAGCGCGCGGCTCCTCACGCTCGTCGCGTACACCAGGGACCCGGACGCCACGCGCTTCGTCAACAGCATGTGGGAGGAGCAGAAGGAGCCGTACGCCGGGGACGTCGTCAACAGCTACAACGACGGCCCGACCGAGCCCGGCAAGCCCTCGCTCGGCGGCTTCTACGAGATCGAGACGAGCTCTCCCGCCGCGGCGCTCGCCCCCGGCGCGGAGCTCGTCCACACGCAGCGCACGTTTCACCTCGTCGGCGACCCCGCCGACCTGGACGCCGTGGCGCGGCGCGCGCTCGGCGTGGGGCTGGACGCCTTCGCGCGATGAGCGCGCACCACTCACCTCGGCCTCGGTACCGCTGATGGACCGCTCGCAGGCCCGCGACCACCACGTCACCGTCCACGACCCCGCGGTCCTCCGCGAGCTGCGCGCCCTGGCGACCCGCGCCATCGCCACGGGCGTGGGCACCGAGCTCCGCGCGTTCCTCGCGCGCCACCAGCGCGCCAACGACGAGCGCATCGAGTCCGAGCGCGCCGCGCCCGATCGGAGGGCGCTCGACACGGCCCTCGCGCGCCTGCGCATCTTCGAGGCGAGCGAGCTCGCGGATTCGCCCGAGGGAGAACGCGTGCTCGCGGCCATCGCCTACGCCCACGCGACGCCTCCGCTCGTCGCGGCCGTCTGGCTCGGCAGGTTCCACAAGCGCGCGGCCCGAGCCCTCCGGTTGCGGGAGCTCGGTGCGCCGCCCGAAATCCTGCGGATCAGTCTCGAGCTCGTCGCAGGCGCGCTCGAGGGGATGCGGGGGCAGACGACCCACGCCGACGACGAGGAGGATGCAATCGAGGACGAAGAGCTCGTGGAAGGGTGCATCCGTGCGTGCCAGATCCCGGGAGCGCGCGATCTCGGAATCTACGATCACGGCAACCGGTACTCTGCCGGAGATCCGTTCTTGCCCATGCCGCGCGACGGAGACGTGCCGGGCCCGGCGGACTGGATGCGCTTCTGCAAGTCGCTGGCGCTCGGCCCGCCGCGTCTCGAGGAGGGGGAGCACATCCTCGGCGTGGCCGACGCCGTGGATCTGTTCCGCATGGTGCACGGACAGCACGTGACGGAGCACCCTCCCGAGCGGTTCGACGAGCTGCAGGCGGCGACCAAGGCGCTCCGGGATGGGCTCATTGCGGCCGCGAAGGCGAAGCTGCACGTCCTCGAGTGGAGCTCGACGGGCTTCGTCGACACGGAGCCTCCCGACGTCCCGTGACGGTGTCCGTCGCTCTGCGCCGTCCTTCCAGGCGAACTGCTCGTCGATCATCGCGACCGGCGCCGTCCACCCCTTCGGCAGCTTCGCGGGCAGATGCCTCCGCGCCTGGACGAGGAAGTGATTGAGCGGCCGGTCCTTGGCGGGGGAAGCTTCCGTGGCTTGGCCAACTAACGCTGTCCGGTACGATCCCGAGCAGCCGAAGCCAGAGGTGCCCTAGGTGCCAGTCCCGAGGAACCTGCGCGACGCCTTTGCCGCGCTCGGCCGCCTTGGTCTCGCGCGCCCCGGAGAGCCTTGCCTCGCGGCCCCGCCCTCGCTACACCCTCATCCGTGGCGCGGCTCCGTATCCCCCTTCTCGTGGTCTCCCTCGCTTTTCTCTTCGCCTCTCTCGCCAACCTCCTCTGGGGCAACTTCCTCGGTCATCCCCTCCTCCCGTACCTCCACGAGCGCGCCGCTCGCCAAGCCTACGCCGCCCAGCTTCGCGACGACGGCCTCTCCCGCCTGCGCTCCTACGAGTACGAAAACGCCCGCACGCGGCTCGACCAGGCCGCCCAGGTCGACCCGGGGATCGACGACGACCCCTCGGTGATCGCCGCCCGCAAGGCTATCGCCAGCGCGCCCACGCTGGACGATACGGTGTCTCGATAAGCCTCGCGCGCTCGCGTCCGGCGAGAGGAGGCTGAACACGCCCGAGAAGATCGCCAAGCGCCTCGAACGAGAGCTCCTCTGCCGGAGGGACGCTCCCTGTCGACGAAGCCGCCCGACCTTCCGATGGAGGAACGCCCCCTACCGGCGATGCAGCCCGTCCCTCCGACGGAGTGACGCACCCTGCCGCCGAAGGATCGCGTCCTACCGGCGGCAGGACGCGTCCTTGCGCCGAAGGACCCTGTCCTTCCTGCGCTAGGGCTCGTCCTTGCATCGAAGGATCGCGCCCTTCCGTCGGCAGGGCGTGTCCTTGCCTCGAAGGGTCGTGTCCTTCTGGCGGCAGGGCGCGTCCTTGCAACGAAGGGTCGCGTCCTTCCGTCGCCAGGGCGCGTCCTTGCAACGAAGGATCGAGGCCTTCCGTCGCCAGGGCGCATCCTTGCAACGAAGGGTCGCGTCCTTCCGTCGCCAGGGCGTGGCCTTGCATCCAAGGGTCGCGTCCTTCTGTCGGCAGGGCGCGTCCCTGCATCGCAGGATCGCGTTCTTCCGGGGCGAGGGCGCGTCCTTGCATCGCAGGATCGCGTCCTTCGGTCGCGAGGGGGCGTCCTTGCTTCGAAGGGTGGTGTTCCTCCCAGGCCAGGGCGCGTTGCTACGCCGAAGGCTCACGTTCTTCTATCGCGAGGGCGGGTCCTTGTTTCGAAGGATCGCGTAGCTCCACCGGGAGGGCGCGTCCTTGCTTCGATCGAACGCGACGAGCCCATACGACGGCGCCGCCTTACGTCGGAGGATCGCCCTGCTCGCAGCGCTCGGCGCCTCCTCGAGGCGAAGGACCCCGCTTCTCACGCGCCCGGCCGCGCCCTTCGGCTCCGCCGTAGCGTCCCTCCGCCCGAGCCGCGCGCCCAGCCTTTGCCAGGGCCCCGGTCTTTGCCGGAGGAACGCCCTCCTCCGCTTCAGCCGTGCGTCCTTCAAATGCGACCACGCCCGGGTCCCACGCGGAATCCAACGCCTGTCGCGGACTTACGCGCAATCGGCACGCAAGCATCACTTTCTTTGGACCCGGACGCGATCTGCCCGGCTTAAGCGATCAAGAGGGACAAGACGGAGCATCCCGCTCCGCCACCCCCTCTCGTTACCAGAGAGAAAGAGAAGGTGGCCACCATGGCAAACCCCACGACCAGCCGAACCACGAAGCAGGCCCGCGACGCAAAGTGCGTCGTGGGAATCGGGAAGCGCCTCCAGAACGTGCAGTCCATCGTCCTGGGCGGCGTCTCCTACACCCCGACCACGTTGAGCGCGCTCTTTCAGAGCGCGGTCGACTCGGCCAACGCTGTCACCACGGCTCACGGGCAGTGGATCAGCGCCACGCAGTCGGACGCAGCCCTGAATGCAAAGGTCAACCTCGTGTGGACCGCGCTGCAGGCCTTCGTCCGGCAGATGTTCAACAACGCGCCCGACGCGCTCGCCGACTTCGGCTTCACCGCGAAGAAGACGACGGCCTCGACCACCAGCATCAAGGTGGTCGCGGTCGCCAAGCGCGCCGCGACGCGGACGGCCCGGCACACGCTGGGCTCGAAGGAGCGGCTCACCATCAAGGGGACCCTCACGGGCCCCGTGGTGGTGAGCACGGGCACGGCGACGAGCGCGGCGCCGGCCGCGACCACGCCGGGCTCCGCGGAGGCGGCCCCCGCCCTCGCGGCGACCACGCCCGCCGGAGCCGCGCCGCCGGGCGCGGGCAACGGGCCGCCGCCCAAGCCGCCGATCGCGTAGCGCGCCGGCCGTAGCCGACCGCCTCGCGTACGCCCGACAACCAGGGCGGGGGGAGCACCGTCTTCGCACGGCCCTCTCCCCCCGCCCGCCCGTCTCGTCTTCCTTATTTCCTTTGCCTGCCTGCCTTCGACCACCGACCCAACCACGACAACCAACCCGACCGAGAAGACCACCATGCAAACCAACGCCAGCGTCAAGAACCACAACACGGACTCCGCATCGCATCTCGAGAACACGCGCCCCGCGAACGACGTGGGGCAAGTCAGCGACATCACCGTCCTGGTGGGTCGCGCAGCAGAGGGGGATCGCCGCGCCATCGGCGCGATCGCCCTCGCGCTGGGGCCCGATCTGCTCGCCGTCGCTCGCAGCGCCGTCAGGCATCGGGAGGACGCCGCAGACGTCCTGCAGGACTTCTTCGCCCTGCTCCTGACCGGAGAGGCTGCGCGCTTTCCACCCGCGCCGGGCTGCGGCCTGGAGTGGATGGAGGGCCTGCTCCTGCGCATGGGGCGTATGAGCCATGAGCAGCGCGCGGCGGAGTGGGGTCTGAGCGATCCGGACCACTTCCACCAGGCGCGACGCTTCCGCCGGCGTCGCACGCGCCGCTAGGCGCAGTCCAGAAGGGGCTCGCGGCGAACCCGCGAGC
>Ga0302279_10000527_pt1 | contig 55697 bp, 55 predicted proteins | sample III_Bog_N3_3_FD_194541 | JGI IMG/M metagenome (GOLD analysis project Ga0302279, IMG submission 194541) | Peat permafrost microbial communities from Stordalen Mire near Abisko, Sweden - III_Bog_N3_3 | ecosystem: Environmental > Terrestrial > Soil > Wetlands > Peat | place: Sweden: Abisko... | reverse complement strand
TGTTCCTGCTGGTGTTCATGCTCGTCGCCGCGCCGCTGGCCGGCTTCGTGCCCCTGGCGGCGCTGGCCGGGGTGCTGGTGGTGGTCTGCTGGAACATGGCCGAGAAGGCCGAGTTCGCCCGGCTGCTGACCGACTGGCGCACCGCCGCCGTTCTGCTGGCCACCTTCGGCCTGACGCTGGTCCGCGACCTGACCACCGGCATCATCGCCGGTTGCCTGCTGGCGGCGGCGTTCTGGGCCACGCGCCGGGCGGTCCCGGAAGAGGGCGACTGAGCCCGCCTGCCTTAAGCGCCCGGACGCGGCTTCGGCCTCAGGAGCGGGATCATCTTCCACAGCACCGGGCGGCCGTCGAACTGGTGCTTGAGCGCGCCGGCGACGTGCAGGGCGAGCGTGGCGACCACGATCCAGATCAGGATGTAGACGTGGAAGTGGGTCAGGCTGCGCCGCAGCGGCTTGGCGTCCGGAGCGGACAGAAAGCCCAGGCCCGGCAGATGCGGCCACGGCAGCCCCCAGAAGGAAATCGGGCCCTTGTGGACGGAGACGATCGCCCAGCCGGTCAGCGGCAGGACCAGGAGCAGCAGGTAGAACAGCAGGTGGGTTCCACGGGCGAGCACCCGCTCCCACATCGGCGTGTCGGCGGCTAATGGCGGGATCGGATGGGATAGCCGCACCGCGATCCGCGCCAACACCAGCAGCAGCACGGTCAGGCCGACGGAGATATGCAGATCCTGGATCCGGTCCTGGGCCGGCGAATGGTCGGGGAGGACCTCGTTCATGTACCAGCCCAGGCCGACCTGGGTGACCACCAGCGCGGCGATCAGCCAGTGCAGGCTGATCGACACCGCACCGTAGCGCCGCTCGCCGGTAGACGCCGCCGGCGTCACTGCCTGTCCCGTCGTCGCCATGCTCACCCTGCTCCCGGTTGCCCGAACCGCCCGTAACGCATCGCGCTACGGACGGTTCGTTCGGCCAAGAGACCGGAGCGCAGGCGTCTGCGCAAGCCGAAGCTAGTCGGTCGGGCTCCAGCGGGCCGCGGCCGGAGCTTGGCCGCCGGAGTTCGAGCGACGACCGCCCGATCCGGCCGGGCCGCCGCGACGCCGACGCTTCTGCGAACCCTGGCCGCCGTTGGAGCGGGTGGGCTGCTGCTGCCGGGCCGGACGTTCGCCGTGTTCCGGCATGGCCTTCTTCTCCACCGCCGCCAGCGCGCCCAGCGCCTGGTCGCGACGGCGGTCCTGGGCGAGGACGGTCTGGCGGGTGAGCCGCTGGATATCCTTCAGCAGCGGACGCTCGTCGTCGCTGCACAGGCTGATGGCGGTGCCGGTGGCGCCGGCGCGGGCGGTGCGCCCGATCCGGTGTACATAGGCCTCCGGCACGTTCGGCAGCTCGTAGTTGACCACGTGGCTGACCGCGTCGACGTCGATGCCGCGGGCGGCGATGTCGGTGGCCACCAGCACGCGGACGCTGCCGGCCTTGAACGCCGCCAGGGCGCGCTCGCGCTGGCCCTGGCTCTTGTCGCCGTGGATCGAGGCCGACTCGATGCCGGAACGTTCGAGGTAAGTCGCCACCCGGTCGGCGCCGCGCTTGGTGCGGGTGAACACCAGGGTGCGGCTCATCTTCGATTCGCTGAGCAGCTCGGCCAGCAGTTGGCGCTTGCGGTCGGCCTCGATGAAGATGATGCGCTGGTCGACCTTTTCCACCGTGGTGGCGGCCGGGGTGACGCTGACCTTGGCCGGGTCGTTGAGCAGCTCGCCGGCCAGCTTGCCGATCTCGCCGGGCATGGTGGCCGAGAAGAACAGGTTCTGGCGAACCTTCGGCAGGGTGGCGACGATGCGCCGGATCGGCGGAAGGAAGCCGAGGTCGAGCATCTGGTCGGCCTCGTCGAGCACGAACACTTCCACCGCCGACAGGTTGGCGACCTTTTCCTGGATGTGGTCGATCAGCCGGCCGGGGGTGGCGACCAGCACGTCGACGCCGGCGGCCAGCGCCTTCACCTGCGGGCCGTACTTCACGCCGCCGAACACCACGGCGACGGAGAAGCCCATGTGGCGGCCGTAGGCGCGGAAACTGTCGGCGATCTGGGTGGCCAGTTCGCGGGTGGGGCTGAGCACCAGCACCCGGCAGCCGCGGCGCGGCGCCGGCTTACGGTCGGCGGCCAGGCGGTGGAGGATCGGCAGGGCGAAGGCGGCGGTCTTGCCGGTGCCGGTCTGGGCGATGCCCAGCACGTCGCGGCCGGCCATCACCAGCGGGATGGCCTGGGCCTGGATCGGCGTGGGGGTGGTGTAGCCCTCGTCGGCGAGCGCGCGCAGCAGCGGCTTGTCGAGGCCGAGGTCGGTAAATTGGGTCAAGGGAGGTCTTTCAAGGTACGCCGAACGCGGGCGCTCGCTTTCCCGCGAGGGCCCGCCGTGGCGAAGGGATATGGGGAGCGCCCCGCGTGTCCGGGCGATCGGGTGACAGCTTCACCGGCGCTCGACAGGCTTAGGAATGCTAGGGTGCATTCCCCACGCGGCTGGAGCGCCAACAACGCCCCGAAGAGCGGAGCGTGGCCGGCACATCGGCGCTTAGCCCCGCAAAGTCAACCCACGCACCTATGCCGGCGGCCCCCGGCGCTGTATTTGCCACACCCCCGAAACCGGCCGAGGAACAGCGCGTGGTCCAGATTCTCCTCGTCGCCGCCGTGGCCATGATTGACGCCGACGGACGGGTGCTGATCGCAAAAAGACCACGTGGTAAACATCTGGAAGGGTTGTGGGAGTTTCCAGGCGGTAAGGTTGATGCGGGGGAAAGCCCTGAGGCGTGCCTGATCCGCGAGCTCGATGAGGAGCTTGGCGTTAAGGTCACCGAGGCCTGCCTCGCGCCTTTCGTCTTTACCAGTCACGGTTACGAATCGTTTCACCTACTCATGCCACTTTACCTGTGTCGTCGCTGGGAGGGCTTTGTCACAGCGCGGGAACATGAGGCGATCGCATGGGTAAAACCCAACAAACTCAGCGACTACCCGATGCCGCCGGCGGACGCACCGCTGGTGGCCTGGTTGCGCGATTTTCTCTGAAGGCGTTCCTCGCCGACGAACGGGGCGCGACGGCCGTGGAATACGGCCTGATCGTCTGCTGCATCTTCCTGGCCATCGTCGGCGGCCTGTCGCTGTTCGCGACCAACGAGAACGTCATGTACACGAAGATCAGCACCGCGGTGGCCGGCGCGACCCGCTAACCTCCGGACTTTTCGCCGGCGGACTGCTCCTTAGTCCCCAGAACATCGGCCAGCCGCATCTTCGCCGAACCCGGGCGCAGCGGCTGCTGTTGGGCCGGATGCGGCGCCCATCCGGTCAGGCTGATGATCTCGAAGGTGGCGGCGATGCGCCCGTCTGGACCGGCGAATCGCTCGGCGTAAATCTCGCAGGCCCTGGCGATCAGCTCGCGAGTCAGCGGGCGACCCGACGATCCCACCAGCACATTGGTCTCGCCCATGGCCCGCAGGTCCCGCATCAGCGCGATCGGATCGGCGTAGCGCACGCTCACCCGATCGACGTCGGCCACCGGCATCGAGAACCCCGCCCGCTGCAGCAACCCGGCCCCGTCGATGGCGTCGGCGAAGGGCGAGACCCTGGGCCCCGAACCGCCCAGCAGCTCCAGCTCCGCGGCGGTCAGCGCCTGGCGAAGTTCGGTCAGGGTGGCGCCACCGAAGATCGCGCCCAGGAACAGGCCGTCCGGCTTCAGCGCCCGGCGGATCTGGATCAAGGCGCCGACGAAGTCGTTGGTCCAGTGCAGGGCAAGGGCCGAGACCACCAGATCGAGGCTGGCGTCGGCGAAGGGCAGCCGCTCCTCGTCGGCGACGACGCGCGGGCCGATGCGGCCCCGCAGCATGGCCGCCGACAGGTCGGTCTCCACCAGCAGGCCCACCTTCCCGCGAGCGTCGCTGGCGGCCAGGGCCGTGGCGATTGCCCCGCCCCGGGCGCCGAGGTCGGCGGCAAGGGGAAAGTCGCGCAGGATCGCCTCCAGGCTGCCGACGATGTCCTCGGCGGCCCGGCGGCGCAGGAAATCGGCCTGGCTGCCGGCGACGGCGGCACGGTCCAGCCGCCGTCTCAGCAGGGCGCGATCGAAGAGGCGGGGCGGCTCGCTCATCACCGCGCAGAGCTACTCCCGCCGCCGGCTTCGTGCAAAGCTGACGCCATGAGCGCCTGGGGGCCGACGCTGACATCCGGGATTTCCGCCGCCGCGGCGAGCGCCCGCGGCTGGCTGCGCGGCGTGGCCGACGTGGTGCTGCCGCCCCTGGCGCTGGACGGTCCGAAGAGTGGCCCGGTGCAGAGCGCCGGTCTCTCGGCCGAGACCTGGCGCAAAATCCACTTCCTGGAAGCGCCGGTGTGCGACGGATGCGGCGCGCCGCTGGAGTTCGACCTGGGCGAGGCGGCGCGCTGCCCGGCGTGCCTCGCCCGCCGCCGCGCCTTCGACCGGGCCCGCGCCGCGGTGCTCTACGACGAGCACTCCCGCGACCTGATCCTGCAGCTGAAGCACGCCGACCGCACCGACCTGGCGCGGCTGTTCGCCGGCTGGCTCGCCCGGGCCGGCCGCGACCTGTTCGAGGACGCCGACGCCGTCGTGCCGGTGCCGCTGCATCCGACCCGGCTGCTCGCCCGGCGGTTCAACCAGGCCGCCGAGATCGCCCGGCCGCTCGCCCGCCTGACCGGCCTCGCCTATCTGCCGGACGTGGTCGTGCGCAAGAAGCGCACCCCCAGTCAGGGCGGCAAGTCCGGCGCCGGCCGGCGGCGCAACGTCGCCGGCGCCTTCGCCTGCCCGCGCAGCCGCTGGCCGCGAATAGAGGGCAAGCGCCTGGTGCTGATCGACGACGTGCTGACCACCGGGGCCACCGCCGAGGCCTGCGCCCGGGTGCTGAAGGCCGCCGGCGCCGCGCGCGTCGATGTCGCGGCGGTGGCCCGGGTGAAAGAAATCGAGGTTCGTCCTATATGACCGTCACACCTTGAGAAGTTGAGAGCGCATGTCCGACGTCGTCATCTACACCCGCCCCTTCTGCGGCTTCTGCGCCAGCGCCATCTCGCTGCTGAACAAGAAGGGCGTCGCCTTCACCGAGATCGAGGCCGGGTTCGATCCGGCCAAGCGCCAGGAGATGCAGGCTCGCTCCGGCCGCAACACCTTCCCGCAGATTTTCGTGGACGGGAAACACATCGGCGGCTGCGACGACATGCTGGCCCTGGAGCGCGCCGGCGAACTGGACGTGCTACTGAAGGGCTGATGCTGAAGGTAGGACTGATCCAGCTGCGCACGCCGGCCGACCAGGGCGCGGCGCTGGCGCAGGCCGAGCCGTTGGTCCGCGAGGCCGCGGCCAAGGGCGCGCGGCTGATCGCGACGCCCGAGGGGACCAATATCCTGCAACGCAACCGCGCCGCCCTGTTCGAGGCGATCGAGCCGATGGAGAGCGACCCGGCGGTGATCGGCCTCAGCCGGCTGGCAGAGGAGCTGGGCGTCTGGTTGCTGATCGGCTCGGCCCTGATCAGGCGGCCCGACGGAAAGTGCGCGAACCGCTCGATCCTGGTGCGACCCGACGGCGCGGTCGCCGCCACCTACGACAAGCTGCACATGTTCGACGCCGACCTGCCCACCGGCGAGCGGCCGAGGGAATCGGCCAGCTACGAGCCTGGCGACCGCGCGGTGATCGCCAAGGCGGCGGACGCCCTGCTGGGGCTGACCATCTGTTACGACGTGCGCTTCCCGCTGCTGCATCACGCCCTGGCCAAGGCGGGCGCCGAGGTGCTCACCGTGCCCTCGGCCTTCACCCGGCCGACCGGCGAGAAGCACTGGGAGATCCTGCTGCGCGCCCGGGCGATCGAGACCGGCGCCTTCGTCATCGCCCCGGCCCAGGGCGGCACGCACGAGGATGGGCGGCAGACCTGGGGCCACTCGATGGCCGTGGCGCCCTGGGGGGAGATCATCGCCCTGGCCGACCACGACGAGCCTTGCGCCCTGATCGCCGATCTGGACCTGGCCGAGGTCGCCAACGCCCGGGCGGCGATCCCGGCCCTGGCCAATGCCCGAGAGTTTGTTGGGCCCTTCTTCGCCGAGGCTTCGGAGGGCACGCCCAGGACTTTGTCCTCCGTAGCTCCGTCAGGAGCGTAGGCGGATGATCCGGTACGCGCTGGTCTGCGAGCACGACCACGAATTCGAAGGCTGGTTCGCCTCCTCCGAGGACTTCGACGACCAGGCGTCGCGCGGCCTGCTGGAATGTCCGGTCTGCGGCTCCAAGGCGGTGCGCAAGCAGATCATGGCCCCGGCCGTTTCCGGCGCCAAGAAGCGCGGCGAGGTGAGCCCCGGACAGGGCCGGCAGATGATGCTGGACGCCATGGCCCAGGTCCGCCGGCACGTCGAGGACACCTTCGACTACGTCGGCGACGGCTTCGCCAAGGAAGCCCGCGACATCCACGAGGGCCGTTCCGAAGAGCGCGGTATCTACGGCGAGGCGACCGCCAAGGAGGTCAAGTCGCTGGTGGACGACGGCGTGCCGGTCGCACAGTTGCCGCCGGCCGCGCCGAAGAAGACCGAGGTCAACTGATGGCCGACTACGACTACCTGCTGCTGTCGCTCGACAAGGGTCCTGCCGCGCGCAGCCGGTTCGTCGAGGCGGTGGCTACGACGGAATTGGCCCTGGGCGCCAAGGCGCTCGGCCTGTTCACCCCCCAGCTCGGCTGGGAAGCGTCGCAGGCGGCGCTGCTGATCCGTCGCGGGAGCGACGTGGTGGGCCAGGCGCAGGCGATCGCCGCCCTGTCGCGAACCACCGAAGTGCTCGCCTGCGAACCGCACCTGCTGCGTCCCACCGTCCGCCCGCTGGAGGGCGCCGAACTGGCGCCCGGCGGGATTTACGTGCACCGCTGGTTCGAGGTGGACGCCGGCTCGTTCGACGCCTTCGTCGAACTGTCCGGTTCGGCGTGGCCGGATTTCGAGGCCCGCTTCGACGCCCGCATCTTCGGCCTGTTCGAAGATGTGCCACCGACCACCGCCCTGGCCGAGGGACGCCGTCGGCTGCTGCTGATTACCCGCTACGGCGACCACGGCGTCTGGGAAGCCTCCCGCGATCCGACCACCGAGGCGATGCAGACCTTCGCCCGCCGCGCCGCCCTGACCCTCCGCACCCAGGCCGCCAGCACCCTGCTGACGGCGCTCTAGCCGACCGCGCCGTCGCCCCTATCGCCGCCAACCGAACGTCCCTATCTTAGCAGTGTCAACATAGCGGATGGGGCGACAATGGCGGACAAGGGGACGGTGCTGGTGACCGGGGGATCCGGCTACATCGGCGGCTGGTGCATCATCGGACTGCTGCAACAGGGCTACACCGTACGCACGACGGTCCGCACCCTCTCGCGCGAGGCCGAAGTTCGCGCGGCCCTTGGCACGGTGGTCGATCCGGGCGACCGTTTGAGCTTCTTCGCCGCCGAATTGACCGACGACGCCGGCTGGGACGACGCGGTGGCCGGTTGCGACTACGTCCTGCATGTCGCCTCGCCGCTGGGCATCGCCGAGCCGAAGGACCCGGACGTGCTGATCGTGCCCGCCCGCGACGGCGCCAAGCGGGTCGTCGCCGCGGCCATCAGGGCCAAGGTGAAGCGGGTGGTGCTGACCTCCTCGGTCGCCGCCACCAGCAAGAGCGATCCCGGCGACAGCGTCAGCGACGAGACCGTCTGGACTGACCTCAACGATCCGACGTTGAGCGCCTATGCCCGCTCGAAGACCATCGCCGAGAAGGCCGCCTGGGACCTGATCGGCGCCGCCGACGGGGCCACCACCCTGGCCACGGTCAATCCGGCCCTGGTCATCGGGCCAGTGCTCAGTGGCGACTTCTCAGGTTCCGTGCAGGTGGTCGAGCGACTGGTGGCCGGCCGCATGCCCGGGCTGCCAAGGCTCGGGTTCAACCTCGTCGACGTGCGCGACGTCGCCGACCTGCACATCCGGGCGATGACGATGCCCGAGGCGGCCGGGCAGCGCTTCATCGCCGCCGCTAACTATGCCTGGATGGCCGATCTGGCGACCTTGCTGAAGGCCGAACTCGGCCCCGACGGCGCGCGGGTGCCGACGCGCAAGGTGCCGGACTTCGTGCTGAAGCTGGTGGGTATCTTCGACAAGGAGATCGCATCGGTAGCGCCGGGCCTGGGCCGCAAGCACGATTTCAGCTCGGCCAAGGCCCAGAAGCTGCTGGGCTGGAGGCCGCGGCCGATGCGGGACACGGTGCTCGACTGCGCCCGCAGCCTGATCGCCACGGGCGCTGTCTAGTCCGCAGATCGAACGATCGGCCGGCCGCCGCGGGATCGCGGGGGCCGGCCTTATCGCTTACGGGGCGTACTTCAGGTCGATCGAGGCGACGCCGGCGGCGACGTTGAGGCCGGTGTTGCCTTCGAAGCTGAGCGGCTGCAGCGCGATGGAGTTGTTGCTGCCGCCGACCAGGACATTGGCGCCGGCGCCGACGCCCACGGTGGCGCTGGCGGTCACGCCGCCGTAGCCGCCGGACAGCGAGCCGGGCGCGACCGGCGTGGAGGGTGCGAACACCGCCCAGGCCATGACGCCGCCGTTGTGATAGCCGATGTCCACGCCGTACTTGTTGATGCGGCCTTCATAGTGGTCGACGGACTTGCCGTCAGAGGTGAAGTCGCAATGGATTTCCTTGGTGGAGCCGAACACCAGGCCCCAGCCGCTGTTGACGTTGCAGGTAAGCACGCCTGCCTTGACCCCGGTGGGATCGGCCATGGCCTGGCTGGCGAAGCCCAGCGTAGCCGCGGCGGCGATGCCCAGCCCAATGCGAAGCGAACGATTCATCGATAGCGTCTCCTGTTTTCGACTGCCGACTTCAGCGCGGTCCGCGCGTGGGAGCGCCAGCCGCCGAAACTAGCTCTAGCGGATGATCGGCCGATGGGCCACCACCAGATGCGCGTAGGCGTCGCATCGGTCGCTGAACGGCGAAATCTGGGCTTGGAAAGGCGCCGATCCGCCCAGCGAGCGCGCGACGGACACGGAGCACCGGCGAATCACCTTCGACTTATGACGGACAGCCGACCTTCGCGTCTTGACCATCGCGGCTCAACCATTGAGCGCCGCAACGGCGAGGCGGTAGTCGCGAGTGCCGAAGCCTTCCTGGAACCGACTCAAGACGCCCCGAAGAGTGTCCCGAGCGGCGACACCGTCTTGTATCGCCACAAAGGCCGACGCCAGCCGGAGTTCCCAGGCCAGGGCGCCTTGAGCGCGCGCAAGCTCACAGCCGTCCGCCAAGACGTCGACTGCCTCCGTCACGCGACCCGCGCTGGCGAGGGCCATGGCCCGGAGCGCATGAGTTCGGCCAGACACCACGCTTCTCCGGACACACGACAGCGATCGATCGCGTCCTCCACCACCTCCCGAGCGCGATTGATTTGGCCGCAGGCCAGCAGCCCCTCTGCCAGGACGCCCTCGATCGCCGCTTCGTAGAGACAGAACGGCCCTGACCTGAGCGAATGAAGCGCACGTTCCAATCGCCCGACACCCTGTTCCGCATGCCCCTGGCGGATGAGAATCTCGCCTTCGCAGGCATCGCTAAGGCTGTGCCAGCCGCGGTATTCGGGCGACGTGTGAGCCTTGAGCATGGCCGTGTAGCGAGCGGCGAGCGCCAAATCGCCGACCCAGAGGGCGATGAAGCAAGCGGCATCGCAGACAACGGCGCCAAGCGTCAAAGTATGGTCGAGCGCCTGGGCGTCAGCGACCATCCGCTCGACCAGGGCCAAAGCCTGATCAGCGCAGCCTTGCAGCCAAAGATCGCGGGCGAGGGTGATCTGGGCGGTGAGCCGTTGGTCATATTGGAAGCGGACCAAATGCGATGGCCGCGTCTCGTAAAGTTCCAGCATCTGCTCCGCCTCGCGCCGCGAGCCGGTGAAATCCCCGAGGAAGTGGAGCGATTTGCCCCGTAAGCGTCGGGCGATTACCTGATCCTGCGGGTCGCTCGAGCGTCGTGCGAGAGCGGCAAAGCGGTCAGCCATCGCGAGGGCTTCCGCCGCGGCCCCTCTGTTGGCGCACTCGATGAGGAGGGCCCAAACCGCCTGAAGTTGGTAGTCGACGTCCTCGAGTTCGACCGCCAGCGCCAGAGCCTCCTCCCGGGCCGCCGCCGCGCTCGGCGTCCCGCCGATAGCCTGCACTCGCGACCAGTTCGAGACCGCATGGAGTTGCAGCAACAGTCGGCTATCCGGGCTGGGCTGGGCCTTAGCCCAGGTGATCGCCCGCTCCACTCGCGCCATACCCTCGTCGAGACGCGACAGGTTGAACAGGAGGGGCGCCGCGGCGGCCGTCAGCGCTGCGCCGATTTCACCGTCACCTTCTGAAGAGAAAGCCCAGTCCAGCGCCGCTCGTAGATTGCCGATCTGACCGGAATAGGCTTGCAGCCAGTCCCTCTCCGGCCGTCTGCCACGTTCCGCCTGAACCCTGTCGAAGGCGGCTCTCGTGCGTTCGGCATGACGCCGGCGGTACAAATCCTCCTCGCCCGCTTCGGCTAGCCTCTGCTGCGCGTAGGCCCGGGTTGTTTCGAGCAAGCTGTATTGAAGCGTCCGTCCTGAAAGACTTGTAACCACGAGGGATTTTTCGACGAGGCTCGTCATCCTGTCAGCCGCATTGATGACGTTGCGGTCGCCTTCGATCACGGCTTCCGCGTCATCGAGGCTGAAGGTTCCGCTGAACACTGAGAGTCGTCTCAATGCCGCCTGATCCTCAGGAGACAGGAGGTGAAAACTCCAGTCGAAAGCAGCGCGCAGGGTTCGGTGCCGAGGCAGCGCTGTGCGACGTCCGTGCGTGAGTATCCGGAAACAGTCTTCCAGCGACCCGGCCAACCCCTGAACACCCAGGCTCGCTAGACGGCCAGCCGCTAGTTCGATCGCCAGCGCGATGCCGTCGAGACGTCGGCAAATGTGGGCTACATAAGGAGCGTCAAAGTCATCAAGTCGATAGCCGCCAAGGGCATGGGCGGCTCGATCTTCGAACATCTCCACCGCCGAGTAGCCGCGCGCTTCCCGCGCCGAGAGGGTCGACAGGACCGGAGGACATTGCAGTGGCGACAGGTGATAGACCCACTCTCCGGTCGCGCGGAGCGACTCGCGCGTGGTCGCGAGAATGGTCACGCCGGGGGCCTGTCCGAGCAGCTCCTCTGCTAAGCCAGCGGCCAGGTCGACCAAACGTTCGCAGTTGTCGAAGAGAAGCAGGACCCTTTGTCCCTCGACCGCGAACGCGATCTGCTCAAGGGGGCTAACGTGCGGGCGCAGGCTAAGTCCCAGCGCGGCGGCCACGCCGGCTGACATTTGGCTGACGTCCTCCATCGTCGCCAGATCGATGAAGGCTGTGGCGTCAAACGTATCGCTGAGGCGCGTGGCGACGGCGAGCGCCACGGTCGTCTTGCCGATCCCACCGGGCCCGACCAGTGAGAGCAACCGGCGGCTCGGCGCATCCTCCACCAGGGACTCGATCACCTCTGCTCGACCGACGATATTGGCGATCTGGGCAGGCAGCCGCTGGGGTCTCAGCGGTCCTCTTTTGGCAACCTCCGGCGAGCGACCTGGCGTCATCGGCGAAACGCCCAGAACGAAGCAATAGCCGCGCCCTGGGACCGTGGCGATGTAGCGCTTGCCGTTCTCACCCAGAGCCTTCCGCGCCGCCGCAATACCGACCCGGACTGCGGTCTCGTCGACGGCAGCGCCGCGCCAAACGAGCTGCGTAAGTTCACTTTTGGAGAGAACCTCGCCCGGGCGGGAAGCCAGGACGATCAGTATGTCGAGCGCACGACTCCCGAGTTTCACCGGCGAGCCGGAGCGCCAGAGGACGCGAGCCGCGGGCGTCAATTCGAACTCGCCGAACGCGAGGTGTTCTCCCACCACCGCGTTCGACACGAGTGTCATGGCCGTCCCGACAGATTCAAGCCCCGCGCAGTTCATACCTCATCGTTCGACGAACGTGAATCGTTTAGCCGGGCGCTGCGGAAACGCGGAGGCAGATCGCTTCACAAACAATCACATCCATTCACTGGCTGCGCTCGCGAACCGGAACGAATCTGGCCGGAGCCCGCCCAAGCGGCCTGGAGACTCCCGGATGAACGATCCTGAAACCCCCACCCATCGGGAGTCGCGTCGAGATGTTCTGGCCGGTGCGGTCGGGTTCAGTTTGGCGACCGCGCTCCCCGCGGTTGCGAGCCCCGCCGAATCCTCACGCAAGGAGTGCGCCATGAGCAACCCAAGTATCGTCTTTTCCCACGGCATCTGGGCCGACGGGTCGTGCTTCTCGAAGCTGATCCCGACACTGCAGGCGGAAGGTCACGACGTGATCGCCGCGCAATACGGCCTCGATACGCTCAAGGCCGATGTTGACGCCTCGATTGCGGCCATCGAGCGGGTCGCGCCCGGGCCGGTGGTCCTGGTCGGCCACTCCTACGGGGGCACCGTGATCACCAAAGCGGGCGTCCACCCAAGGGTCAAAGCCCTTGTCTATATCTGCGCCTTGGGTCCAGACGAGACCGAGACCTCGGCCAGCATTCAGGCCAGGTTCCCCACCACCGAGGTCTTCAAGAACATCGACGTCCAGAACGGCCGCGTCTGGCTGAAGCCGGTCACCGGCATCCCGTGCTTCGCCGGCGATTTGTCCCCAGAGGAGCAGGGGCTCGTCTACGCCACCGCCGCCCCACCGGCCGCCGAACTCTTCACCCAGCAGGTGGACGGCGTCGCTTGGCGCTCCAAGCCGAGCTGGTACATCGTGGGGGCGGAGGACAAGGCCGTCCATCCCGACCTGGAGCGCTTCTGCGCCAAACGCATGGGCGCCACCACGACCGAGCTGAAGAGCAGCCACGTCCCGATGCTCTCGCAACCGCTGGCCGTCCTCGACGTCATCCGCGCCGCGTCAGCCGCGGTCGCCGGATAGTCGGTCGGGAGCGCACGCCGGCCTACTGCCGACTCGGAGGCTCGCCAAAGTGCTCCGCCTGAACCTGGCGACCGTCCTCCCGGGTCGCGACTGTCCCCTTGCGGCTCCCCCAACCGCAAGGGGGCCTTTCCTCACACGACAGATGTCACGCGACGGCGGCGCCAAGCAGGCAGGTCAACAAGCGACGTGGAAGGAGAGAGCGATGGGCGACACCATCACCATAAACGGCTCGGAAGCCGCGTTCGCGGCCTATATCGCGCGGCCGGCCATCTTGCCGGCGCCGGCCGTGGTCGTCTTGCAGGAGTTGTTCGGGGTCAACGCGGACATCCGAACCACCTGCGACGAGCTGGCGGCGCTGGGCTTCATCGCGCTGGCACCCGACCTGTTCTGGCGACAGGAACCCGGCGTCGACCTCAATGTGAGGTCGGAGCCCGACTGGCAGCATGGTCTGCGCCTCTACCAGGCGTACGACCGGGACGCCGGTGTGCGGGACATCGAAGACACCGTCGCGACCGCCGCGGCGTTGCCTGACGCTAGCGGCAAGGTCGCTGTCCTCGGCTATTGCCTCGGGGCGCTGATGACCTTCCTGACGGCGGTCCGCTGCGACATCGACGCCGCTGTCGCCTACCACGGCGGCGACACGGAAAAGTACCTGGGCGAGGTGGAGGGGCTCAATGCGCCGTTGCTGATGCACCTCGGCGAAGAAGACGAGTTCATCTCCAAAGCGGCGCAGGCGCAGATCAAGTCAGCGCTCGCCGGCAACCCGAACGCGACGGTCTACAGCTATCCAGGCCAGCGCCACGCTTTCACCCGGCACAACGGGGAACACTACGACGCCGCTGCGGCCGCTCTCGCCAACGATCGATCGCACCGGTTCCTAAACGATCAGCTGCGATGAGCGGGTCAGCTTCGGTGGGCAGCGCACGAGAGTCCGACCTCCACCAAAAAACGACTGTAGAGACACCGTTCGCGTACGAGGATCTTTGTAGCCGGTTCGAAGCTGCGATCGGACGCCTAGATGCTCCCGCAGCCACGCGGTTGGTGGCCGGCGCCGCTCCGTGGACAGACGTGGAGGCCGCCATGGACGCAATGGCGGGCGAGAGCGGTCTCATGCAGATCGCAGTCTTCAATCAGGGCGCAGTCGCGTCTCTGGCAGGCTCCCCGGTCCGTTGCCGGCTGTACATCGTGGGCAATCCCGCGATCGCCGCCCGGATCGTCCGGGTCGACGAACGCGGCGCATTGTACGTTCCATTCCGCGTCGCGGTTTATGCGACGCCAGCCAACGAGCGCGCGACGATCGCATATGATCGGCCGTCGTCCTTGCTGGCGACTTTGGATCAGCCGGAACTCGACGACATCGGCCGCATGCTCGATCGAGAAATCGACGCCGCTGTCTTCAAAGCGACCTCCGACTAGAGTCGCATCTCGCCGGCGACGATCTTGGCGTAGAGCGGCCGGGTGATCTTCTGATAGCCCTTGGGCCCGCGGACGAAGAGCGGGTCTCTGACCTTGGACGGATCAAACCCCTCGGCCACCAGATCCAGCTTGCGGTACTTGAAGGTGCCGGTGACGGCGATCTCAGGCAACCTCCGCAGGAACAGCGGCTGGGCGTAGGGCGGCAGCCGTTGGCCCACAAACTCAGCGAAGGCGACGAGGTCGAAATCGTCGGCCACCACCAGTCCGGCCATGCCCGCGCGCCCGTCCAGGTCGCCGACCTTGACGCCATAGACGTTCACTTCCTTGACCCCGGGCGCCTCGGCCAGCACCCCGGCCACCTCACTGGTGGAGACGTTCTCGCCTTTCCAGCGGAAGGTGTCGCCGATCCGGTCGACGAAGTAGAAATAGCCCTCCTCGTCCTGCCTCAAGAGGTCGCCGGTGCGGAACCAGGCGTCGCCGGGGGCGAAGGCGTCGTGCAGCACCTTTTTCTCGCTGGCCTGCTTGTCGGCGTAGCCCACATAGGCCGAGCGGGCGTCGTTCTTGATCTGGCCGAGGCACTCGCCGGCCTCGCCGACCGCGGCCTCGATGCAGCGGCCGTCCGGCCCACGCATCGGCGCCTCGGCCTCGACGTCGAACTTCGCCAGGCGGATGTTGAAGAAGCCCTTCAGATAGGCCGGCGCTCGGCCGATCGCCCCCAGCTTGCCGTCGAAATTGAACATCGAGACATTGCCTTCGGTGGAGCCGTAGAACTCCAGCACCCGGGGCACGGCGAAGCGACCGACCAGCTTCTCCCAGACGTCCGGGCGCAGGCCGTTGCCGAAGATCAGCCGCAGGGCATGACCGCGGTCCTCAGCGGCCTCGGGCGCATTGACCAGATAGCGGCAGAGCTCGCCGATATAGACGAACATGGTGCAGCGCTCGGCGGTGATGTCCGGCCAGAACTGGCTGAGCGAGAACCTGCGCTTCAGCACCATGCAGGCGCCGGCCAGTAGCGCCGCCCCTGCGCCGCAAAGGCCGCCGGTGGCGTGATAGAGCGGCAGGGTCACATAGACCCGGTCGTCGGGCCGCGCGCCGGTCGCGCCGGCGAAACCGCGCATATAGAGCTGGGCTCGCATGTGGGTGATCCGCGCCGCCTTCGGCATCCCGGTGGTGCCGCTGGTGAAGATATAGAGGGCGGTGTCCTTGGCGGTCAGCCCCTCGCGGCGGCCGCGCTCGGGACGCAGATCGCTGCAGCTCTTCAGCGCCTTGCCCAGGTCGTGCAGGTCACCCTGAGCCACCCCGAGGGTCCAGGCCTGGGTGGCCTGCTGCAGCAGCGGCCGGGCGCCCTCGAACGCCGGCCAGGTCTCGTCATCGATCAGGCAGTGGATCGCGCCGCTGGTGTTCAGGCAGTGCGCCAGCGCCTCGCCGGTGAGCTGGTTGTTGATCAGGGCGGTGGTCACTCCGACCTTGGAAAGCCCGAACCAGATCGGCAGATAGTCCAGGCGGTTGGGCATCAGCAGGGCCACCGTCTCGCCCCGGCGCAGACCGGCGAACTCGGCCCAGTGGGCGTAGCGGTTGGCCAGCGCGTCCAGGCCGCCATAGGTCAGTTCGGCGCCCTCGAAGGTGATCGCCGGCCGCTCGCGCCAGCGATCGACCGCCGCCTCCAGATCGTCGGTGATCAGGTTGGGCGATTCTGAGGCGATCGAGCGCACCTGCAGGAGGGTCCGCGCCAGGCCGCCGAGGAAGAGCCACTCCCGTTTCAGTCGCGCCGTAAACGTCAACCAGCGGCCCTCCGTCGCGCCGTCCCAGCTTGAGGATGCGAGGCCCCGCCGGTCAAGGCGCGCCACGCGCGGTCGTCTCATTGGCGGCCCCTAGGAACCACGGATCGAGCACCGCGAACTCAGGATCGGCCATCCCCCAGCCGCGATAATGGCGGGCGTCCTTGTAGAGCGCTCGTCCCTGCCAGGTGACCGGGCAGACCCCGCCCGGACAGAGCGCCGGCAGCGGATCGACATAGATCGCGCCCGCCGCCGCGCTGAGCTGCGCCAGCCGCGCCCGCGCATAGGCGCTGGTCCGCTCGAACGATGCGCTGGAAAACCCTGGCGGCGCGACGTTCCCCGACCAGAAGGCCCGGCGGTAGAGCGTCATCGGGTCCGCATCGCCGGACACCGGCAGCGGGCCGATCAGCACCACCTGGCGCCCCTGCGACACCAGCCGGGAGACCTCGCCGGCGAGCCGGCCGACGGCGGCGTCGGTGGCTACGGCCCTGGCCGCCCGGCCCTTGGGAACACGGCACCGGTCCGCATCGGCGAAGCAGACGCCGCCGGCGGTGGCGAGCGCCGGGTCGCCGAGGAAGTCCGGCCAGGCGGCGACGATGACCACCCGCCGGTAGGGCGAGGTCTCGGCGTAGCGGTAGGCTTCGGCGGTCCAGCGAACGCAGTCCATGCCGGCAATGCCGAAGCCCACCCCCGGCGCCGGCGCGCAGCCGCCGCGGGTGAGGAAGCTCAGGCCGGCGCCGGGGCCCGAAAACGCCTGGGCGTAGCGGGCGGCCAGCATCTGGGCGTGGGAGTCGCCGATCACCAGCACGTCGCGCGCGGTCGGATCGCCGAGCCGGCACAGGGACACGCCGCCCTCCGCCGCCGGCTGGCCGCACTCGCGCTCGTAGATCCAGTCGGCTCTGGCGGCGCGGTCGTCCCGTAGCGCTTGCAGCACCGCCGCCGGCCGACCCGCCGTTCGCACCGCCTCGAACCCCTGGGTGGCCGAGGCCTCGGCGGCAAAACCGGCGACCGCGACCAGGCTCACACTCGCCAGGCCCCAGCGCACCGCGCCGGGCAGGCGGCCGAGACCGTCGGTGAGCCGCCGCTCGATCAGCCAGTAGGAGAGAATACCCAGCGCCAGGCAGAGCGCGACGCCGCCGACGATCACCGCCGGGGTGAAGGCGACGCCTTCGTAGCGCAGCAGCACGATCAGCGGCCAATGCCAGATGTAGGTGGAATAGGACGAGCGCCCGATCAGATCGACCGGCGCGAAGCGGGCCCAGGCGGCGTCTTTCAGCCCGGCCAGCAGCACCAGCGCGGCGCCCAGGACCGGAACCGCCGTCCAGGGCGAGGGCCAGCTCTGGCTGTCGTCCATGATGACGAGGCTGAGGGCGATGAGCGCCAGGCCCACGCCCTGCAGTCCGCGCCGCCCCCAAGGTCCGGCGGGCACGCCGCCGCCCCAGACCGCGCAAAGCCCCCCGGCCAGCAATTCCCAGGCCCGGGTCGGCTCCGAGTAGAAGGCCCAAGCCGGCGCGACCGGACCCATCAGCCAGCCGCCGGCGAAGGAGACTGCCAGCCCGCCGGCCAGCCACCAGCCAAGTCGCCGCCCCGTCGTCACCGTGCGGCCGAGCAGCATCAGCAGCAGCGGGTAGGTCAGGTAGAACTGCCACTCCACCGCCAGCGACCAGGTGTGCAGCAGCCATTCGCTATCCGCCGCCGGGGCGAAATAGCCGCTACGGCTGGCGAAAATCAGGTTGGAGACGAACAGCAGCGCCGCGGGTATGTCGGCGGCGAGGCGCTGATAGGTCCAGGGGTCCAGGACGAACGCCCCGGCGAGCGTCACCACCGCGCACATCGCCGCCAGCGCCGGCACGATCCGCCGGGCGCGGTCGCCGTAGAACCGCCAGAGCCGAAACCGACCGCCCTGCATCCGCCCGACGATGATCGCGGTCATCAGGTAGCCGGAGATGACGAAGAACACGTCAACCCCGAGAAACCCGCCGGGCGCGAGGCGTGGGCTGAAGTGGTAGGCGACCACCGCCAGCACGGCGATGGCCCTGAGGCCGTTGATGTCGGCCCGGAAGCCGCCCAATGGCGCGGCCCCGAGGGGCGCGGGCGCCGGCGGCTCGTTGCGATCCTGCGCCGCCACCGCCGCTCCTTCAGCTTCCCGTCGAGCGATAGTGACGGATGCCGAAGTCCCAGGCCAGCAGCCCGGCGCCCAGGAAGGCGAAACCGGCCGCCGGCGCCATCGGCAGGAACCAGTCCGGCGCGCCCAGCGGATCGTGCCGGCCCAGGAGCGCCACCACCGGGTAGTAGGCGACGCAGCCTAAGGGCACCACGAAGATCAGGAAGGTGCGGAACCAGCCGGCGTAGAGGCTTAAAGGGTACTGCGCCGCCTGGATGCCGCCGTAGGTCAGCACATTGGCCACCTCCAAACTCTCCACGGTCCAGAAGGCCAGGGTCGCCTGCAGCACGAACAGGCCGGCGAACAGCGCCACCCCGCCGGTGATCGCCCACAGCGCCAGGGCCACCTGCGGCGGGCCCCAGTGATAGTTGAGGCTGACGCTGGCGATGCCGAGGGCGGCGATCGCCTGCGCCAGTCGGCCGAAGCGGCTGAGGCGGAAGTCGTAGCCGATCAGCTGCAGCGCCGCCGAGCGCGGGCGCAGCAGCACCCGGTCGAAGGCGCCGGTCTTGACGAACTCGGTCCCGAACACGTCGAAGCCGCGCGTTAGGAAGTCGGCGATGGCGAAGCTGGCGCTGACCACGCCGTAGAAGAACACCACCTCGCCGAACTTCCAGCCCTGCACCTGGCCGAAGCGGGCGAACAGGGCGCCGATGGCGATCACGTCGATGATGTTGAGGAAGAACTGGCTGATGTTCAGCATGATCGTCGAGGCGGGGTACTGCAGCTGGCTCTTCACCGAGGTCTGCAGGTAGCGCCAGAGCAGGTAGAGGCTGTTCATTGCTAGCCCCCCTGCACTTGCAGCCGCGCCATCACCCGGCTCATCCAGGCGTGGCCGCCGGCGACGAACGCCAGGGTCCAGAACGCCTGCAGGCCGAGCCCCGCCCAGGCGCCGGCCCCGGTCAGGTCGCCGAAATAGATGCGGAAGGGGATGTCCACCAGGCCGGCGAACGGCTGCACGAAGAGCGCGGTCTGCGCCCAGTCGGGGAAGAGCCGCAGCGGCAGCAGATTGCCGGAGAAGACGATCAGCAGCGGCCCCATCAGGATGTTGGCGCCCCGGTCGGTGAGGGTGGCGGCGATGATCACATTGGTCAGGTTGACGATCGCCGACGACAGAGCCACCACCAGCAGCATCGAGAGCGCGAAGAGGCCCGCCTGGGCCAGGTCGGCGGGCGGCCGCCAAGACCAGGCGCCGAAGCCCAGCAAGGGCAGAGCGATCCCGGCGGTCAGGAACATCAGCGCCGCCCGCGGCACGGCCCTGGCGGTCATCCAGCCCGCGGCCCGGGCATACCACCAGGCATAGCCGTCCACCGGCCTGAGGCGATCGTAGCTGACCGCGCCGGTGCGCACCGCCGCCGCCACGTCCGGATCGCCGCCCCAGGGATTGAGCGCCAGGAACCCCTGCGCCAGCCACGTGTAGGTGATCGTCTGGCCCAGGCTGATCGGCGAGGCGTCGTGGCGGCCGGCGTGGAAGAAGGCCGTATAGATCATCACCTTGATCGCCCCCCACCAGCACTGCGTGGCGAACCCGGCCAGCGCCGCCGCGCGATACTGCAGCATCTGCTGAAACCGCGCGGCGAAGGCGGCGAGATAGGGCCTGGCGGCGTCCATTACGCTTCGCCCGCGCCGTGCAGGTCGTAGAAGCGGGCGATCACCTCCTCGATGGCCGGCTCCATCACGTGGATGTCGTCCACCGCGTGCGCCGCGGCGATCTCGCCGATCAGCTTCGGCGCGGTGACGATCTTCGGGTCGAAGGCCAGCTCCAGCGAGCGGCCGTCCCGCGCCAGCACGGTGACGCCCGGGATCTCGATCTCCGGCGCCTCGCCCGCGAAGTCGACGTAGAGCCGCCGCTCGGCGAACACTCCGGCGCGCAGGGCCTCGAAGCTCTGGTCGGCGAGGATGGTCCCGTTGCCGATCACGATCACCCGCTCGGCCAACGCCTCGATGTCGTGCATGTCGTGGGTGGTCAGGATTACCGTCACCCCGCGCTCGCGGTTCAGCCGGGCGACGAACTCGCGCACCGCCAGCTTGGAGGTGGCGTCGAGGCCGATGGTCGGCTCATCCAGGAACAGTAGCCGCGGCTCGTGCAGCATGGCCGCAGCGATCTCGCAGCGCATCCGCTGGCCGAGCGACAGCTGCCGCACCGGCTGGTCGAGCAGCCGATCCAGCTTCAAGAGCGCCACCATCTCGTCGCGGGTGCGCGCATAGCGATCCGGCGGCACGCGGTAGATGTCGCGCAGCAGGTCGAAGCCCTCGATCACCGGCAAGTCCCACCAGAGCTGGGTGCGCTGGCCGAACACCACCCCGACGTGGCCGACGTGCTTCACCCGGTCCTTCCAGGGGGTCAGGCCGTCCACGGTGCAGGTCCCGCCCGATGGCTCCAGAATGCCGGAGAGGATCTTGATAGTGGTCGATTTGCCCGCGCCGTTGGGCCCGATGAAACCCAGCAGCTCGCCCTCCTCGAGCGCGAAGGAGACGCCCTTGAGCGCCTCGATCGTCCGCCACCGCCGGTGGAATAGGCCCGTGACGGCGCCCAGCACGCCGCTGTCCCGCTCGGCCACGCGATAGGACTTCGACAGCTCCTCGACGAGGATCTGGGGCATGGCGCCGGCGCCTGGCTGTGTTGAGGGCCGCGGAACCTAGGGAAGCTTCAGTACGCGGTCAACTCGGCTTGCGCCGGCCGCGTCGGCGGGGCTCACTTGACCCGGACCCTAGGTCATAGCTGCAAATCGTCCCTCAGAGAGGTTGCCATGGACGATTCCAGAGACGGCGAGTGGCTCAACGCCGCGGAGTGCGCGGTGCAGACCGGGCTCACCGTCCGCGCCCTGCGCGTCTACGAGCGCTACGGCCTGATCGCCCCGGCCCGGCAGGTGAACGGCTGGCGCCGGTACGGCCGCAAGGAGCTGACCCGGCTGAACACGGTGACGCTGCTGAAGTCGCTGGGCCTGACCCTGGCCCAGATCCGCGACCTCATTCACCGTCGCGAGCCGTCGCTGCTGAGCGTATTATCGCTGCAGGTAAAGACCTGGAAGCAACGGAAGGCAGAGGCGGAACAAGGACACAAACTGGCCCAGGCGGCGCTGAAGCGGGTCCGGGCCGACCAGTCGCTGTCCGTCGACGAGTTGGGCGCCCTGGTGCGGGGCCTTGATGGAGCCGATCGCGTGCCAAGACTGATCACCGCCGACCAGATCGATTTCAGCCCCAAGGCCAGCACGGCGGTGGCCTCCGACACCCTGCGGTTCGTGCTGCCCGTGCCGAAGTTCCAGGGCGGCGGCGAGCCGCTGAAACCGCCGGCGGGGGCGGCGCCGTTCCGGGACCGCAACGGCGAGCCGGTGACCGGCCGGGGCGTGGTGTTCTTCAATCCGGACGACCAGTGCTACCAGGCCGCGCCCGGCGACGGCCAGGCCGTGGTGATCTTCAGTCCGGTCACTCAGCGCCAGGCCTCGCGGCTGATGGCCAAGATCGGCGATCTTGTGCAGGACCCCAATTGCCTGACCCTGGCGCAGTTCAAGGACGTGCTGCACTTCGCCGACGAGGCGCTCAGCATCCCGGCCCAGTACAACGCCACCCGCGAGTTCGTCGCCGGGGCCATGCTGCGGGTCGCGCCGGCCACCGGCATCGAGGCCTATGGCCTGCACCGGCGCAGTCGCCTCGACCTTTGCGAGGCCGTCTATGTGCCGGGCGCCGGCGCGTTCCTCGGGCCGGCGGCGACGCCGCAGCGGTTCGACGACGGGGCGGTGATCGTCCGCCACGCCGGCGACGTACACCTGGTCCAGGTCGAGGTGTTCGAGGCCACCTACAAGTTGGCTAACGGCCGCTCGGTGCGGGTCAAGGACCTGGCGGTGCAGTCGCCGGGCGCCTGATCGGCTCAGTCCGGCTGCACGTCGACGCCCATGGCCTCCAGCAGGCGGTACTGCTGGTCGGCGGTGATCTTCAGGTCCTGGTAGCTGGCCAGCCGGCGCAGATCGAGGCCGCTGACCTCAGCCCGGCGCAGGTCGGCGCCCGCCATCCGCGCCCCGTCGACGATCGCCTGGAACAGGTCCGCGCCGGTCAGGTCCGCGCCCTCCAGATCGGCGCCGGAGAGGTCGGTCTCGCGAAAGCGGCTGCGGGCCAACTCGCACCCCGGCAGGCGGGCGCCCGCCAGGTCGGCCAACTCGAAGTTGCAGCCCACCATGGCCACGCTCGCCCGCACCGCCTTCGGCCCGAAGGCGCGCGAGAAGCTGGACCTCGGAAAGCTCGCCCCCAGCAGGTTGCAGTCCTCCAGCCGCGCCGCATAGAGCTCGGCGCCGTCGAACCGGGCGTGGGTCAGGTCGCAGCGCAGGAAGCTCGCCTCCTCCAGCCGGGTGAAGGCGAACTGCACGCCGGTGCGGGTGGCCGCGTCGGTGAAATGGCAGTCCTCGAAGCGCGCCTCGCGCAGGTCCGCGTGGCTGAACCGGCAGCGGATCAGCCGGCACCGCTTCAGCCGCGCGCCCTCCAGAACGGTATTGGAAAACACCCCGCCCTCGATGACGCAATCGGTGAGCATCAGGTCGGCGAGATCGGCGCCGTCCCAGTCATCCGGCGCGATCGTCTGTCCCTCGATATGCGCCCCGGCCTTCAGCACTCGATCTTCACGAAAACCGCTCCCAGGCCGACTGCCGCGAGACGCCCAGCGCCTCGCCGATCCTGGCCCAGCTTACCTCGCGCCCGCGCAGCTCCTCCACCATGGATTCCAGCGATTTCGCCATGCCCTGGATGGTGTGCTCGACCGGCTTCAGCCGCGCCAGCAGGGTCTCCGAGGGGATATTGCCCAGCTTGTACTTCGCCTCGTCGGTCTTCACCGGCTTGTCGGAAACGATCGCCTCGCAGAGCGCCACGCACTCGTCGCAGATGAAGATCGACCCCGGCCCGGCGATCAGCTTCTTCACCTCGTACTGCGACTTCAGACAGAACGAACAGTGCAGCGGCGCCTTGTCGGCATACTGCGGCGGCAGGGGATCGGCGGTCTTGGTGTCGGCCATGGCGAGACTCCGCGTCAGGGTTATCCTGACTGTCAGGTATCGCCTGACGGCGGGGGCGTCAAGGTGTACCTGACACGCCAAACCAATGGGGACTCTGCAATGCAGATCCACATTTTGGCGCGGACGCTGCCCCCATCGGCGAAGCGCGCTCCGCGCGGCTCGCCGCTTTCCCCCGCGAAGGGCGGGGGAAAGCGTTTGTCACGTCACCCGTGCTCCCGGATGAACCCAGCCACGGTGTCGAGGTAGAGTCTGGGCGTGAAGCCGGCCGTTGTCACGGTGTTGTGGCCGTGACCGGGCAGGATCACCGCGCGGAAATCCTTCAGCTCCCGGGCCATCCGCTGGGTCTTGGAGATCGGCGCGTCGAACTCGCCGTTCACCGCCAGTACCGGAAAGCCGATGCTGGTCAGATCCAGCGGCGGCGCGGTGGAGGGCTTGGCGAGCCGTCCGTCCTGCACCGCCTTCAGCGCCGTGTCGTCACGCTCCGGGTGGGCCGCCAGCTTGGCGCGGCCGGCGTCCTGGTTGACGTCCAGACCCTTGGGATCCAGCGCCGCGGCCTTGGCGGCCAGCGCCTCATCCTCCTCGCGTACGCCCGAGCCGCCGAAGCCGGCGGTGAGGAACCGATCCGGATGGCGAGCCATCAGGTGGGCGACGATGCCGCCGCCCATGGAATAGCCGTGGAAGTGCGCCTTATCGATCCCAAGGTGGTCCAGCACCTCGATCACGTCCTTAGGCATGCTGTCGCCGGTGTATTTCGCGGGATCGTGCGGCTTCTCGCTGCGCCCGTGGCCGCGGGCGTCGATGCCGATCACCCGGTGGGTGCGCGCCAACTCCTTGGCCATGCCGTCGGAGAACCAGCTGGCGTCGCAGCAGCTGGTGTAACCGTGCAGCAGCACCACCGGCGTCCCGGCGCCCGCCTCCATCCAGTGGATGCGCACGCCGTCGGAGACGGTCAGGTCCCCCTCGCGCACATTGGCCGGCGCCTCGACCGCTTCGGATTCCATCACCGACATGGCCGTCTCTCCCTGCTCCGCTTCTTGGTTAGGGCGATCCTAGCCCGCGCGAGGCGGCTTGGGGAGCGGCGTGGCGATCACGCCAGCGCGAACCCCTCGTAGTCGGCCGCCGCCACGTCGGTGCACTTCTGCCGGTAGCCGGCGCCGATGTAGGGCATGAATACCCGGGGTTTTCCGGGGATGTTCGCGCCCATGTACCAGGAGGCCGCCCGCGGAAAGAGCGTCTTGTCGGCGACGGCGCGCACGTGCGCCACCCAGGCTTCCTGCGCCGCCCCGTCGGCCTCGATCCGCTTAAGGCCCTTCTCGCGCAGATAGCTGATCGCGTCGGCGATCCATTCCACGTGCTGCTCGATGGAGTTGATCATGTTGGAGAGCACGCTGGGACTGCCCGGGCCGGTGATCAGGAACAGGTTCGGAAACCCCGCCACCGCCAGGCCCAGATAGGCCTTCGGACCCTCGGCCCAGGCGTCCTTGAAGTCCGCCCCGCCGACGCCCTTGATGTCGATGGCCAGCAGCGCCCCGGTCATGGCGTCGAAACCGGTGGCGAACACCAGGGCGTCCACCGGATAGGTCGCCTCGCTGGTGCGCACGCCCGCGGCGGTGATCGCCTCGATCGGGGTCTTGCGCAGGTTCACCAGCTCGACGTTCGGGCGGTTGTAGGTCTCGTAATAGCCGGTATCGACGCAGATCCGTTTGGTGCCCAGCGGATGGTCGTAGGGCTTCAGGTTCTCCGCCACCGTCTGGTCGGCGACCAGCTCGGCGATCTTGTCGCGGACGAAGCCGGCGGCCCGGTCGTTGACCTCGATGCTGGTCAGGAGGTTGCCCCAGGCGGCCAGGAACCCCGCGCCGCCGATCGCCCATAGCTCCTCGTAGCGCTGGCGCTGGGCCTCGTCGTCGGGGATCGGCATCTCGGCGCTGTTGCCGCCGAAGCCCATGCCGGGGCCCTTCACCATCTGCAGATAGGCCGGGTACATCTCCTGGAACGCCGCATAGTCCTGGTCGGTGAGGAAGCTGTTGCGGGCCGGGATGCTGAAATTCGGCGTCCGCTGGAACACGGTCACCTTGTCGGCCTGGGCTGCGATCTCGGGGATGGACTGGATGCCGGACGAGCCGGTGCCAATCACCGCCACGGTCTTGCCCGAGAAATCCACGCCCTCATGCGGCCAGGCGCCGGTGTGGTAGGTCTCACCGGCGAAGCTTTCGACCCCCGGAATATTCGGCACGCGTGGCGTCGAGAGGCAGCCCGACGCCATGATCACATAGCGGGCCGCCAGCTTGTCGCCACGGTCGGTGAGCACGGTCCAGCGGTCGGTCTGTTCGTCGAAGGTCGCCGAGACCACCCGGGTCTCGAAAGCGATGTGGCGGCGCAGGTCGAACTTGTCGGCCACGTGGCCGGCGTAACGCAGGATCTCCGGCTGGGTGGCGTATTTCTCGGTCCAGCGCCATTCGGCGCGCAGCTCGTCCGACCAGGTGTAGGAATAGAAGAGGCTGGGGATATCGCACCGCGCGCCCGGATAGCGGTTCCAGTACCAGGTGCCGCCGACGTCGGTCCCGGCTTCGAAGGCCTGGAAGTTCAGCCCCAACTCGCGCAGCCGGTAGCTCATATAGAGCCCGCCGAACCCAGCCCCCACCACCACGGCGTCGATCTCGCCGGTCATCGGCCTGTTCATCGCCGTTGTCGCCACGCTGTTCATCTCCCTGGTATCTTTTTGCGTACCTTACCGGCATTCACCTGGGGGAGCGCAAGCCGCTATTCGACGCGCGCCATCCACAGATATCGCCGCTGGCGCATGTCGACGCCCCGCGGGTGATCGGCGAAGAGGCGCTCAAGGTGTGGCCGGGCTTCGTCCAGGGTGAGGACGCCCGGCTCGAAACGCATGAAGGTGAGAGCGCGGTAAAGCTCCTCCGGCGCCGTGAACACCTCCGGCACATCGAAGGTCCAGGCGCTGTGTGGCCTGACGCCGCCGGCGCGGAGCTGGGCCTGGATTTCTTCGGCCAGGTTCGGGTGGCCGGGGTTGGCGGGATTCTCGATCCGCTTCAGCCCCTCCGGCAGGTCGTCGTTCCAGGCCGGCATCGGCGACGGCAGAGGGTTGAGCTGGATCAGCCGCGCCCCTGGCCGGCAGACCCGCCGGGCGTCGGCGATCCAGTTGCTGGGACCCCGGCGCGAGATGATCAGGTCGACCGAGCTGTCCTCGGCGGGAATGCGCACCGCGCCGTCGTTGAAGCGGGCGCTGGAATTGTGGGTGATGAGTTCCACATGGGCCAGCCCCGCCGCGTCCGCCCGGCGCCGGCAGGTGGCGACGAAGGGCGCCACCGCATCATAGCCGATGAACCAGGCGACCTTGGGCGCGAAGGCCATTAAGTCGTCGCCATGGCCGCAGCCGGCTTCGAGGACGGTGGCGTCTGGGCGCAGATGGGCCTCGACCAGGGCGGTGTAGGCGTCCTCGCCGTTGTTGGCGCCGAGGGTGGATTTCCACGGGTAGAAATAGCCGCCCTGCTCGGCGTCCAGGCGTTCGAGCTGTTCGAAATAATTCACGCTCCCCCCAAAACCCGCTCATCCCGTCGTAACCGCGGCGAACGCGGAACAGGCGCGGAGTTCGCGGAGAAGCACCTTAGCTTCGCGTGCTCCGCGAAAACCTCCGCGTGCTCAGCGGTTATCCTTCCAGGGCCCTCGGCCCACACCAGCCTAGCCAACATACGCGCCCTATCCGACGGAGCTTCCTGGGTCCCGGCCTTCGCCGGGATGAGCGGGTGAGAAGTGGGAGCTAGGTTTTGGCCTCCACGTAAATCTCCCCGCCCGCTTCCTTGAACTTCTCCGCCATCTCCGCCAGCCCATCGGCCACCGCGTTCTGGCCCGCCGCGGCGTCGCGGATTTCCTGGCTGATCTTCATCGAGCAGAATTTCGGGCCGCACATGGAGCAGAAGTGGGCGACCTTGTGGGCCTCCTTAGGCAGGGTCTCGTCGTGGTACTCCCGGGCGGTTTCCGGATCGACGCCGAGGTTGAACTGATCCTCCCAGCGGAAGTCGAACCGGGCCCGCGACAGGGCGTCGTCCCAGAACCGGGCCGACGGGTGGCCCTTGGCCAGGTCGGCGGCGTGGGCGGCGATCTTGTAGGCGATCACCCCCTGTTTGACGTCCTCGCGGTCCGGCAGGCCGAGGTGCTCCTTCGGGGTCACGTAGCAGAGCATCGCCGTGCCGAACCAGCCGATCATCGCCGCGCCGATGGCGCTGGTGATGTGGTCATAGCCGGGGGCCACGTCGGTGGTCAGCGGGCCAAGCGTATAGAACGGCGCCTCGTGACAGGCGGCCAGCTGCTTATCCATGTTGGCCTTGATCTTGTGCATCGGCACGTGGCCCGGCCCCTCGATCATCACCTGCACGCCGTGCTTCCAGGCCACCTTGGTCAGCTCGCCGAGGGTCTCGAGCTCCGCGAACTGGGCCGCGTCGTTGGCGTCGGCAATGGAACCGGGACGCAGGCCGTCGCCCAGCGAGAACGACACGTCATAGGCCCGCATGATCTCGCAGATGTCCTCGAAGTGGTCGTAGAGGAAGCTCTCGCGATGGTGCGCCAGGCACCACTTGGCCATGATCGAGCCGCCCCGGCTGACGATGCCGGTGACCCGCTTGGCAGTGAGCGGGATGTAGGGCAGCCGCACCCCGGCGTGGATGGTGAAATAGTCCACGCCCTGCTCGGCCTGCTCGATCAGGGTGTCGCGGAACACCTCCCAGGTCAGGTCCTCGGCGACGCCGTTCACCTTCTCCAGCGCCTGATAGATCGGCACGGTGCCAAGCGGCGTCGGGCAGTTGCGCAGGATCCATTCGCGGATGTTGTGGATGTTGCGGCCGGTCGAGAGGTCCATGATCGTGTCGGCGCCCCAGCGGATCGCCCAGACCATCTTGTCGACCTCGTCCTCCACCGACGACAGCACGGCGGAATTGCCGATGTTGGCGTTGATCTTGACCAGGAAGTTGCGGCCGATGGCCATCGGCTCCAGCTCGCCGTGATTGATATTGGCCGGGATGATCGCCCGGCCCCGGGCCACCTCGTCGCGGACGAATTCGGGGGTGACGAAATCCGGGATCTCGGCCCCGAAGCTCTCGCCGTCGCGGATCACCGCCGCGTCCGCCTCGCGGCGCAGGTTCTCCCGGATGGCGACATATTCCATCTCGGCGGTGACGATCCCCCGGCGGGCGTATTCCAGCTGGGTGACGGCCGCGCCGGCCCTGGCCACGAACGGCCGGCGGCCGGCGGTGAACTGCGGCGCCAGGTGCTTGCCCCGGGCGTTGCCGTTGTCGAGGGGCCGAACGGGGCGGGGATCGGCCACGCCCTCCACATCGCCCCGGGCCAGCACCCAGGCGTCCCGCGGGCGCTCCAGCCCGTGCTTGATGTCGATGACGGCGTGCGGGTCGGTGTAGGGCCCGCCGGTGTCATAGAGGGTCAGCGGCGGCTCGCCGGCCGACGGATGCACCGCCACCTCGCGGAACGGCACCGTCAGGCAGGGGTGCAGCACCCCTGACTGGAACACCTTGCGCGAACCCGGCCGCTCCCCGGTGGGGATGGTCTGGGGGATGGGGGTCTGGATGTTCACGGGCGGGTTCCTCGCGGGAGGGCCAAGCCGGCTCGGTTCGGTGGACGGACGGCGAGGTCCGCGTTCCCTCCCTTCGCCGGCATGACCCGGATCAGGTTCGGCGGGTCGCGGCTTCAGCCGCCTCTCAGTCCCTCAAGCAGGACACCCCGGAGAACAGGGGTTGAGACTACGCCGTGCGACGGCCGGGTCAAGGCGCGGCGATGGACAGGCTTAGCGCGAACATAACTAGACAGCCCGAGTCGAGCGGTGGGGAGACGGAAGACGACCCAGGAGCTTCGCCGCCTGCACGACGGCGTGGCCGAAGGCGACATTTCGGCCGTCTTCGCGTAACCATCCCGTCCGTGACCGCCGAACCGCTCAGCCTCAGTCGCCTCTACGGGCGCACCTTCCAGCTTCTCTGGCAGGACGGGCCGCTGATCGCCGCACTGTGGCTGCCGCTGTGCGCCGCCGGCATCTTGAGCGCGGCCGGGCTGGAGTGGCTGATGCACGACGCCGGGCCGTCCCGGCCGACCGCCGAAGTGCTGCCGTGGATGGTCGAGAGCCTGCCGTCCTTCATCGCCGACGCCGCCGTGGTCTGGGTGGCGCTGCGACGGCTGCGGGGCGGACGCGGACCGGCGCTCGGCGGCTGGCGCGGGGCGGCGATGATGCTGGGGGCGGTGATCGCCATCGACCTGGTGGAGAATGTGCCCGACCTGGCCCAAACGCTGGCGCCGGCCTGGGCTACCGACCCGCTGCAGCCGTTCTATGACCTCGGCGTCCTGCTCGTCATGTCCGTCTGGACGGCGCTGTGGCTGCCCGCCGTGGCGGTGGCGGTCGACGAGCGCAAGGGCGGGCCGACCAGTCTCGGGCGCGGCCTGGCGCTGGCCACCGGCCATTTCAGCATGCTCACCACCTTCGCGCTCAGCGTCTACATCGTCGGCAGGCTGCTGACCCTGGTGATCGCCTACGGCTTCAACGCCGCCGGCTACGGCGCGACTCCGGGATGGGTCGTGGACCTGATTGTCTTGCCGGTGGGGGCGTTCGGCAGTGTCAGCCAGGCCGTGGTATATTGGGAGCTGACCCGGCTGAAGACCGGGCTGACCCCCGCCGGGGCCGCCGAGGTGTTCAGCTAGGCCCACGGAACGAACCTTGGCGCGGGCGATTAGACCCTCAAGGAGGAACGCCGCCATGACCCTCATTCCGCGCCTCGCCGCCGGGGCCGCCCTCGCCGCCCTGACCCTCGCCGTCGGTCTGCCCACCGCCGACGCCCAGCCGTCCGGCCCGGCCGGCGGCCCCTCCAGCTGCTTCTACCTGAACCAGGTCGACCAGGTCCGCGCCGACGGCGACCGGACGATCTACGCGCGGGTCAGCGGCCGCCGCTACTACCGCATCGATCTGCAGAGCGCCTGCCCGGGGCTGGAGGGCAATTCCACCCCGCCGGTGATGAGCGCCGAGCCGACCGGCCAGGTCTGCGGCCCGATGAACCTCAACATCCGCGTCGAGGGCTCGATGTGCACGCCCAGATCGATCACCCCGCTGACCGACGCCGACGTGGCGGCGCTGCCGAAGAGCGTGCGGCCCTAGGCTGCGTCCTTCGAGACGGCCGCTCGCGCGGCCTCCTCAGGATGACGAGATTTGTGAACGCCCAACCTTCTTCGTCGTGGTGAGGAGCGCCGCAGGCGCGTCTCGAACCATGCACGGCGCCCTACCGCTGGATCACCGTGAACCGCAGCAGCTCCTGCTTCGGTAGGTCCCAGTTGGGATCGAGGGTGAGCGCCGCCTCGTAGTCACGATAGGCGTTGGTCTCGTCGTCGAGGCCCTCGTAGGCCAGCGCCCGGTTGTAGTGGGCCTTGGCCGGCTCCTGGATGCCCAGGTCGAGGCCCTTGCTGATGTCGGTGACGCCGTCCTGATAGCGCTTCTCGGCCACCTCGACGGCGCCCAGGTTGACCCAGCTCTCGCCCATGCTGGGCACGATCGAGATCGCGTGGCGGAAGTCGGCCAGGGCGTGGTCGTAGTCGCGCCGGGTCATCAGGATCACCCCGCGATTGACATAGGTGCCGGCCTCGTCGCGGCTCCCGAGCACGCCCTCCTGCAGCGCCTGATTGCAGATCTCCAGGGCGGTGTTGTCCGACTTGCCGTGGAAGGCGGCCTGGGCGCAGTCCTCGGCCAGGCTCGAGCCCAGCACCGTCACCGCGGCCCCGGCCGAGCCGGCGGCCAGCAGCGAAAGCACCGCCGCGCTCGCGAGAATGGTAGGTTTCATGACCGCCTCCCTGACCCAGCCGGCCCGTGGCCGGCGCGCCGACGTCGGGTAAGCTTCCTCTCCGGGAAGGCGGGTGTCAATTTGCCGCCACTTCAAAGCGCGGCGCCGGCTCCTTAAATGTCGGCGCATGACCCTTCATGACACCCCCACCCGCGCCGCTACTGGCGCCCCCGCCGGCGCCACCCCGCGCCGCATGATCTGGACCGGCGCGGGCCTTCCCGCCTCCGACGGCGACGGCGTCAAGCTGACCCGCGTCATCGGCCAGCCGGCCCTGCCGGACCTCGATCCGTTCCTGATGCTCGATGAGTTCGGCTCGGACGACCCCAAGGCCTACATCGGCGGCTTCCCCAGCCACCCGCACCGGGGCTTCGAGACGGTCACCTACATGATCGCCGGCCGCATGCGTCACCGCGACAACACCGGCGCCGAGGGCCTGCTGGGCCCGGGCTCGGTGCAGTGGATGACCGCCGGGCGCGGCATCATCCACTCCGAGATGCCCGAACAGGCCGAGGGCCTGATGCAGGGCTTCCAGCTGTGGGTGAACCTGCCGGCGAAGGACAAGATGACCGCGCCGAGGTACCAGGACATCGCCGCCGAGCAGGTGCCGGTGGTCGATCTGGGACACGGCGCCACGGTGAAGATCATGGCCGGCGAGGTGGCCGGCGTCCGCGGGCCGGTGGATCCGGGCGCGACCGAGCCGCTGTTCATCGACATCACCCTCACGCCCGGCGGCGTCGCCCACATCCCGACTCCCGACGGTCACAACGCCTTCGTCTATGTCTATGAGGGCGACGCCAAGGTGGGCGAGCCGGCCGAAGCTCTGGCGCGTGGCCGCATCGCCGTGCTGTCGCCGGGCGAGAGCGTCACCCTCGCCTCCGACAAGGGCGCGCGGCTGATCCTCGCCGCCGGCAAGCCCCTGCGCGAGCCGGTGGCCAAATACGGCCCGTTCGTGATGAACACCGAAGCCGAACTGCGCCAGGCCTTCGCCGACTTCCGCGCCGGGACGTTCTAGCGGCTCGGCTCACATCGGGACGCGGCGCGACTCTTGCCAGGAGCCCGTCGGATAGACGTCACCTGTATGAGTTAGAGACAATGGCCACGCACGCCTGGATGAGCAGCAAGAGCTTCGGAACCCGGGCGTGGGCGCGCCGCACCCGGGGCCGCCGCGCCTCCGATCGCCGACCGCGCCTGGAAACCCTGCTGGCCGGCGTCGGCATCGTCGCCTGGGCCTGGTGCGCCTACGAGATGGTCCGCGCCTTCGCGCACTAAGCTCGGCTAGGCCAGCACGTCCTGGCGAGCGACCTCGCTGATCAGCGGCTCGCCGGCCAGATAGCGCCGAACATTCTCCACGAACGCTTCGTCGTTGCGGGCCGCGTTGCCGGAGCCGAACGCCGAGGCGTGCGGTGTCAGGCTGACCTTGGGGTGGTCCCAGAACGGGCTGTCCGCCGGCAGCGGCTCGGTGGCGAACACGTCAAGGATGGCGTGCTCCGGAACCCCCTTGTCCAGCGCCGCCAGCAGCGCCGGCTCGTCCACCAGCCCGCCCCGGCCGACATTTACGAAGATCGAGCCCGGCTTCATCGCCGCGAAGAAGGCCGCGTCGGCGAGGCCTCTGGTCTCAGCGGTCAGCGGCGGTGACAGCACCACCACATCCGCCTCCGCCGCCAGCGTGGCCGCCTGCGACAGCGGCGCGATCCGCTCGGCCAGGGGATGGGCGGCCTGGTTGCGGCGCACGCCGGTGATCTTCGCCCCGAAGCCGCCCGCCCGCTCGGCCACCGCCTGGCCGATCGCCCCGAAGCCGACCACCAGCCAGCGGCCGCCCATCACCTCCCGGAACGGCAGCCGCGTCCACCGATGCGCCGCCTGCTCTTCCCGGCGCTTTTGCAGGTGCTGCAGATAGCCCAGCACCTCGGCCAGAACATATTCGGCGATGCTGATCGCCTGGCCGTGGCTGTTGGTCAGTCGCACGCCCTTTTCCACCAGCTGGCGGAACACCGGGTGGTCGAAGCCCGCCGCGCCGGAATGCACCCACTTCAGCGCATCGGACTTCAGCGCCGCGATCATGAAGTTGCGCGAGGCGCCGCTGGAATACATCTCGCCGCTGGCCCAGGCGATCTCCGGCTGGGCCGAATCCACGTCCACCGGCTTACCGTCCAGGGTGATCTGGCCGTCACGGTCGACCAGCAGCACCTGCAGCCGGTCCTTGAAGGGCGCCAGTTCGCCGGCCACGCGCTTCCAGGCGGCGTCGAAGATCAGCAGGCGGGTCATGGCTTGGCTCCGGTCTGAGTGGCGGTGGTGGTCGCGGCCGGCACGTTGGTCTGGACCACGGCGTAAGCGTCGGCATAGAGCCTGCGCCAGCCCGGCCGCTTGTCCAGCAGCGCCACCAGTCTGTCGCGGGGCGAGAGGATGGTCCAGCGCACACCCCAGCGCCCGAACGCCTCGTCGACGTCCGGCTGGTCGGCGGAGATGATCCGAAGGTACTCGCTGACCCAGTCGTCGCCGTACATATCGGCCCGGCCGTCGATGTAGGGGTGGACGCCGGAGAAGATCAAATAGCCGCCGAAAGCGTATTCGTTGAACACCGGCAGCTTGGCGATGTCCGGCGGCACATGGCCGATGGCGGTCACCGGCACATTGCCGTTGTCGCGGCGCACCAGCGGGTCGGCCAGCCGCAGGCCGGCGACCGCTGCAACTCCGGCCAGGGCCAGCGCCGCCGGGATCGGCAGCCAGCGGCGCAGGTCCGCGAGGCCAATGCGCGGGTCGAGGCGCGTGCCTGCCCGGTTCGGGGCGAACGAGCGCCCGAACGGCTCGGCCAGCAGCAGTGGGGCCAGCGCCGCCAGGACCGCCTGCTGGCGCACATGCTGCAGGGCCATGTGCGCCAGGCCGAGCAGCAGCAGCAGCCTGAGCGGCGGCACGCGCAGCCCGCGCCACAGTCCGAGGAAGAGGGTGATCAGCAGCGACGCCTCGAACAGGGTCGGCTGCTGGAAGGTCGCCGCGCGCCACTCGAGGATGTTCGGCAGCACCTTCATGGTCATCACCATGAACGGGAAAATCAGCCCCTCGACCCCGTTGGGGGTGATCAGCGCGAACCCCAGCGAGGCGATCCCGAACACCCCCCAGGTCCACACCACTCTGAATTTGTCCTTGCCCTCGATCAGCGCCTCCAGCGCGAACGGGGCGGCGACGGCGAAACCGAAGATGAAGCTGGCGTGGAGATTGGCCCAGAGCAGCATCAGGGGCGCCAGGGCCAGGGTTGGCGCGCGTCCTTCGCGCCGGGCGGCCAGCAGGCATCGGGTCCAGAACACCATTACCGGCAGGGCGACGATGTGCGGCCGGGCGAACAGGAACGGCTGCAGGCAGGCGAAGCTCAAAGCCAGCCCGACCGCCTGGCCCACCGGCCCCATCCAGAGCCTGAGCTCGGCGGCGATCATCGCGTAGGCGAGACCCGCCGCCGCCCCGATCAGCAGCACTACCCCGCTCCAGCCGGCCGCGTACCAGGCCAGCGTCATCAGCACCTCGGAGCCCCATTCGTGGGCCACCCAGGGCTTGCCGGCGAAGGTGTAGGAGAACGGGTCGGTGTGCGGCACCAGCCGGTGCTGCAGGATCCAGCGCCCGGCGGCCACGTGCCAGTTGGTGTCGCCGTCGATGAACACCCGAACCGAGAAACTGGCCACCGCCAGCAGCACGATCGCCACGCTCGCCGCCACCAGGAAATCCGCCGTCACCCGCAGACGCGCGGCGCGGGCGATCCGGGGATTGAAGGCGTGCTCAAGCGAAATCGGGCTGGTCCTTTGCGCGAGCGCCTCTCGACCCCGCCGAAGCGCCGCCGTCAAGCCTGAAGCGACGCGAGCCTCCGAGCCCTTGCGGCAAGAGGGGCCTTGCGGGTGAGACCCTTAACGAAATAGGGCTCATGAAATGTCGCCCGGGCGTGGAGACTCATCGCTCATCGTGAACACCCAGACGAAAATCGAAGCGCCCTCGGCCGGGGCCGCGACCGCCGGGCTGACGCCCCGTTCGCGGGCGGGCAGGCGGCTGTCCCTCGTCGCGCCGATGCACGACGAAGCCGAGGTGCTGGACATCTTCTTCGAGCGCATCGCCGCGGCGACCAAGGACCTCGGCGTCGACATCGAGATCGTCTGCGTCGACGACGGCAGCCGCGACGCCACCCTGGCCGGGCTGGCCTTGCGCGCCGGCCGCGATCCCAAGATCAAGGTCATCGCCCTGGCCCGTAACTTCGGCAAGGAAGCAGCGCTCACCGCCGGCATCGACGCGGCCACCGGCGACATGGTCGTCCCCATCGACGCCGACCTGCAGGATCCGCCGGAGCTGATCGCCGAGTTCGTCGCCAAGTGGGAACAGGGCTACGACGTAGTCTACGGCGCACGCGCGGACCGCAGCAGCGACACGGCGATGAAGCGCGGCACCGCCCAGCTGTTCTACCGCATCTTCAACCGTGTCTCCGACCTCGACATCCCCGAGAGCGCCGGCGATTTCCGGCTGATGGACCGCCAGGTGATCGAGGCGCTGAAGCAGCTGCCCGAGCGCAACCGGTTCATGAAGGGCCTGTTCGCCTGGGTCGGCTTCCGCCAGATCGGCGTGCCCTATGTGCGGCCCCAGCGCGCCGCCGGGACCAGCTCGATGGGCTACGTCCGCCTCTGGCGCTTCGCCCTCGACGGCATCACCTCGTTCTCCACCGCGCCTTTGCGGGTCTGGACCGTGGTCGGTCTCGGCAGCGCCGTGCTGGCGGTGATCGCCGCCGCCACCTTGATCATCCGAGTGCTGGTGGTCGGCCGCGAGGTCCCAGGCTACGCCTCGCTGATGGTGGTGATCCTGCTCGGCTTCGCGGTGCAGATGATCGCCTTCGGGGTGCTCGGCGAATACGTCGGCCGGCTCTACCAGGAGGTCAAAGGGCGGCCGATCTATGTGGTCCGCACCCGGATCGGCTTCGACGACTGATGGACCGGCAGACCTACGACCGCATGCGCCTCTTGCAGGCGGACCATTGGTGGTTTCGCGGCAAGCGGCGGATTCTGGCCGGTCTGATCGGCGCCCTGGACCTGCCGAAGCCGGCCAAGGTGCTGGAGGTCGGCTGCGGGCCGGGCGGCAATCTGCCGATGCTGGGCGCGTTCGGCGAGGTGGTGGGCCTGGAGCCGGACGAGGACTCCCGCGCCTTCGCCGCCGAAAACACCGGTCTACGGGTCGAAGGCGGCCTGCTGCCGGACGGCCTGCCGTTCGACCCCGAAAGCTTCGATCTTGTCTGCGCCTTCGACGTGATCGAGCATGTGGACGAGGACCAGGCTTCGGTCGCGGCCCTGGCCCGGCTGCTGAAGCCCGGCGGCTACCTGGCCACCACCGTCCCGGCCCAGCCGTGGATGTGGAGCCGGCACGACGAGCTGCATCATCACAAGCGCCGCTACACCATGGCCCCCTACCGCGCCCTGTTCGAGGCTGCCGGCGTGGAGATCGTCAAGGCCAGCTACTTCAACACCCTTTTGTTTCCGCCGATCGCCGCCATCCGGGCGTTGAAGATGTTGACCAAATCCACCGCCGCCGACGACGACGCCATGCCGTCCGCGCCGGTGAACGGCCTGCTGGCGGCGGTGTTCGGATCCGAACTCGGCTGGCTGAAGCACGCCTCGCTGCCCACCGGCGTCTCGATCCTGCTGATCGCCCGGCGGCCGTCGTGAGCGGCCTCATCCGCCATCGGGAAGTGGGTCTGTTCATCGTGGTGGGCGTGGCGGCCACAGCCTGCAACGCGATCGTCGCCATCGTGGTTCAGCGCCTGTTCGGCCTCGCCCCGCTGGTCGCCAGCCTGATCGGCTATCTGAGCGCGGTGGGGATCTCCTACCTGGGCAACAGCCTGCTGACCTTCCGCCGGCCGGTAATGCACGGGCCGCAGTTCGTCCGCTTCACGGTGATCTCACTGGCCGGTTTCGCGATCAACCAAGGGGTCGTCTGGTTCGCCACCGGGCGCCTGCATTGGCCGCTGGCCGCCGCCGAAATTCCGGTGGTGCTGATCGTGCCGCCGGCGACGTTCCTGATGTCGAAATTCTGGGCCTTCCGGGCGCCCGAACCCGCGTAGGCGCGGCCGACGGATACTCCCGTGGGCGGCGCACAACGCTCCGCGCGAAAAAGCTAAGCCGCGCGATTTAGTCCGCGCGACCAACTCGCCGCGCGAGGCGATTACCTACCAGAGTCGTTGTTAAGTTTCCCCGCATTCCAGCCTGCGACACCAGCGGCGGAAGCGCGCAGTTTGCCCCCGCCGCGCGAGCGAAGGCGCCGGTTCGCGCGAGTTCTACAGCTTCGCCGGTCGGCGCGCCGCGAACAACACCGGGACGATCATCCGGGGACCGCCGCCGCCTTGCGCGGGTGCGAGCCGGGCCGCTGCGGCAGCAGCATGATCAGCGCCACCATGGCCACCGCGATCACCAGCGAGGCGATCGGCCGGCTGAGCGAGAGGCCGCCGTCCGCGAGCGGCTTGTCGAGGAAGTCGCCGAGGGTCGCTCCGAGCGGGCGGGTGAGGATGAACGCCGCCCAGAACAGGCCGACCCGCGAGATCCGGGTCCAGAAGTAGAGCGCGGCGATGATCGCCAGGGCGGCGCCGAACACCGTCACGCCGCCGAGGAACCCGACGCCGGCGTCGTCGGCCATCCAGTCGCCGAGCGCCGTGCCGAGGGTCTGCGAGAAGGTGATCGTCACCCAATAGAAGACTTCCACCCGCGGCGTCGCAACGCTGTCCACCGAGATGGTCTTCTCCGAGGCGTACCAGACGCCGAGCGACGCCATCACCAGCACCAACAGCGCCGCGGCCCCGCCGGTATAGCCGATGCCCAGCGAGCGGTCGAAGAAGTCGGCCATGGTGGTGCCGGCCGTGGTCGAGGCGACGATGGTGGCCCAGTAGAGCCACGGGTTGAACCTGCGCGCGGCGATCTGCAGCCAGACGAGGGCGATCAACAGCAGGCCAAAGATGCCGGTGCCGATCAGGTAGCCGCCCGCAACCGGATGGGGCGTCGTTTCCCCGAGCCAGCTCATGGTGACGGTGTCGCCTCCGGTCTCGCCGAGGGTGGTGGCGAGAATCTTGATCAACCAGAACCCCAGGGTGACGGCCGGGACCTTGCTGAGCACCTGCTCGATGTCGGTGCGGCTAGTGGAAGACAAAAGCGGCGCTCCTGGTACGAAAGGCGGACGAAGCGAACATCGCGGAGACTTTTCCCATCCAGGACCAACGCTTCATAGGGGTTTTGCGCGGGCTCGGCCTCGCCGCCGCGGCGATCTTGGTTGCCTCAGCGCTCCCCGCCGTCGCCGGGCCGCCCTACCTCACCGACGACGCCGAGCCCACCGAGCTCGGCCACTGGGAGGTCTACAACTTCGTCATCGCCACACACACGCCCGGCGAGACCGACGGCGAGACCGGCATGGACCTCAACTTCGGCGCCGCCCCGAACCTGCAGCTGACCGCGGTGATTCCGCTGGCGTTCCAGGACTGGGACCGCGCCGGGGCCGGCAGCATGGAGTTCGCCGCCAAATACAAGTTCCTGCACCAGGCCGACGGCGGCTGGACGCCGGACCTGGCGGTGTTTCCGCGCCTGTTCACCCCCGCATCCAGCGACCGGTTCGGCTCGACCCGCTTCAGCCTGCTGCTGCCGATCTGGGCGCAGAAGGACTGGGGCAAATGGTCGGTGTTCGGCGGCGGCGGCTACACCATCAATCCGGGACCGGACCAGCGCGACTTCTGGCAGGGCGGCGTCGGCGTCTCGCGCACGCTCGGCGACAACTGGTCCCTGGGGGGCGAGGTGTTCTGGCAGGGCGCGGCCAGCATCGGGGCCCACGATTTCACCGCCGTCAACGTCGGCGCCAGCTATAAGCTCTCCGACCGCTGGACGCTGATGGGCTCGCTCGGCCCCGCCCTCGACGGCGACCGCGCCGACGGCGCCTACGACGTCTACGCGGCGCTGGAGGCGACCTTCTGAACCGCCGCCTGCGCCTGCAGCAACTCGCGCAGGCCGTCGAGGACTTCCTCCGGCGGCGCTTCGCCGATGCGGCCGACACCGAACCGATCGGTCCAGTAGCTCACCGCCTGCTCCAGTCGGCCGACGTTGCCGCCGATCTCGCGGAACAGGTCCGGGCCGTCGGCCAGGAAGCCGCGGAAGGCGTCGGCGCTCTCGCCGTTGGTCAGCGCGGCGAAGGCCTTGTCATAGAGCTTCAGCCGCCGGCTCACCTGCCGCCAGGACTCGACCATGGCCTTCTGCAGCCGCCCCTTCGAGCGGACCACCAGTTCGGCGTCGTCGCGCTGGTAGCGCTTCGGCTCGATGGCGCAGATCGAGCGCAGGGTCATCTTCAGCAATGCGGTCAGCGAGCGGGCGCGCCAGTGGTAGTAGAGGAACGCCTTCCAGGCGAAGATCGCCTCGGAGAACTCCGCCGCGTCCATGCGGAAGGTCTCGCGCAGCGGCTCCAGCTCCGGGCTGTCCTGGTTGGCCAGCAGCAGCTGGGCCAGCCGCCGGGTGCGCTTGGGGTCGGGCTTCAGATCGCCGAAGCAGAGCTTGATCAGCGCTTCCATCTCGCCGGCGACGAAGCGCAGCATCTCGGCCCGGTCGGAGGGGTTGATCCGGTAATAGCAACGGCCGACCTCGATGCGCTGCTGGTTCAGCGTCTCGCGCACCAGGAACGGGTCCAGGGTCGGCAGCCGGTCCAGCGCCCGCAGCACCAGCAGGTCGCGCTCGATCGGCAGGTCGCTGTAGTCCAGATGCCGGCCGAGCGCGGCCACGAAGTCGCTCTGGTCGACGAACAGGAACTGGCCGCCCAACCCTAAGTCGGTCGGATCGAACGGAAAGATGATCTTGGTGGCGTTGAACCGCCGCGGCGCCAGGCGGTCTTCCTCGCCGGAGCGGGCGTTGTGCTTGGTGATGATCGCCCGGTTCAGCACCGGATGCGCGAACAGCGGCCGCAGCCGATAGTCCGGATCGTCGGGGTCCTCGGTGGCCAGGGCGTGCAGGTCCAGCACCCGCGCCGACGAGGCGGTGGCGACCAGGTTCTTGAGGCTGCGAACCCCGGCGACCGACTTGAGCACCTGCACGCGGTCGCACTCCGGACCAGCCCAGCGAGGCCGGTCAGCTACACCCAAACCTTTGCCGGGGCGTTGAGGGGCAGGGCTAATGGGGGGTTTACCTAGCGGGAACCGGGCGACGGCCCAGGTTGGACTGGCTAACTCGTCGGGCCGACCCGAACCAAGGCCGCTCTGGCCGGATCGTATCGGAAGTCGGTGATCGACCCGTCCCGCACCTTCTCCACCGCCTCATCGATCACCTTTAGCGGGACCAGATACCATTCCCTCGGCTGTACCGGGTTTCCGAAGCGGTCGGCGACCTCAAGCTCAAGGCGCGCCGGTGAGAACAGCTTGTGAAGGAGGTGCTCCAGCCTCACGCGGTTGATATTGAACAGCTTGTAGGTCACCTCGACCTTGACGTCGGCCAACAGATAGGTCGCGTCCGTTGCCGCCTGGGCGACACGGGCTTCCACTGAGCCGCCGGTCACGCCGATCTTGTGGATCAGGTTCCGATGCGCGGCGACGTAGGGGTCGTCAGACTTGCTGCTCAAGACGTAGATCGTACCGCTTTGCAGGTCGTCGACCTCGATCGCCTCGCCGAACAGCGGGCCGGCGACCGGGTCGGTGATGCGCCGCCCACCCGCCTCGTCCTTGTAGAGGGCGCGCTGGAACGAGCGGAGGAGCGGGTCGCTTTCGACCCCGTTGTCGAAGATCACCCTCAGGCGCCCCTGAGCGTGGCCGTGCTCGGTGGTGTATTCTTTCGGCACGGAGGCGACATAGGCGAGTTGCCCGCCCAGAATGAAGAACTCGCCCTGGCGGATGGCGGCGTTCTCGCCGAACGGGCGGGACTCGCGGATGCCGGCCTTCAGCTCCTGGCGCACGGCCTCGAACAGCGGCTTGAAGGCGGCGAAATCGGCGCAGGGCTTGCGGTTGGCGATCTCCTCGGCGGCCTTGATCTCCTCACGCGGCCGGACGTGGCGCAGGTTGGTGATGTCATCGTCACCCGTATCGCCGCCGCTCAGCTCGGCCAGAAGGTCCTCGTCGCTGATGAATTCGTTGGGCTCCTCGGCGACGCCGTCGGCAGGCGCGCCAAGCAAGCCATGGCGGTCGAGGGGTGCGACCAGCTCGCGGCAATCGGCCTGGGCGCGGATACGATCCAGACGCACCGCATAGAGCCGCTCGAAGATGTCCAGGTCCTCGCCATGCCGAGGCGGTCGCCCGTGGGTGTCCACGAAGCGCAGGATGTCCTCGAAGCCGGCGATGACGCGTTCGTCCCGAGCGGACCGACCAGCCTTCTTCTCTGGCGGCGCGAAGTCGGCAAGCTCGGCGCGCAACTCGTCCAGATCGAAGTCAGCCATAGCGGCCCTCGGCGCTGAACCGCATGAAGGCGGCGGCCCCCTCGGCCAGGTGCTTCTCCCAGGCGTCCGCGGAGGTGATCGCCGGTGTGCGGCCCCGCTCGCGCTTGAACTTCACGGCGCGGCCGGCCAGGTCGCGCGCCTCCTCGGGACTGAGCGCCGTGCGCTTTGCCGAGATCACCGCCTGGATTTGCGCGAGACGTTCCTCGCTCATCGACTTGGCGAGGATGCGGGCCATGCGGCGGCGCAGGTTGAGCAGGGTGCGGCCGATGTCTCCCGCCTCGTCCAGCTTCGCCCGCAGGTCGTCGAGGAAGAGCGGGTTCAGCACCTTCAGGATGTTCGGCACGCTGGTGTAGTGCATGCCCAGCGCGCCGCGCTCCTCGTCGTCGGCGACGGCCTGGATCATTGAGCCGAAGATGTCGGGGTTGATCCGGGTCCAGTCCAGGCCCCCGATATGAATGAAGTAGGAGCGCGCGATCTTGCTGAACCGGGGCGCGTCGGCGGCGCCGGAGAACAGGCCCCCGTTCACATAGGGAAACAGGTTCGCCCAGCGCGGCGTGCCGGCGGCGTCGCGGTCTTGGACGCGGGTGTTCATGGCGCGGAAGATTTCGCCCAGCACCTCGTGGGTGTTGGAGCTGTCCCGCGCACTCATCTGTTCGACCGTGCCGGTGAAGCGCTGCGCGCCGCCGAAGATGTCGGTGTCCTCGGCGAAGAAGCAGAAGATCAGCCGGGCCATGAAATGGTTCATGTCCGGCCGGCGCTCGGCAGTGCTCCAGTCGGGATTGTCCTTCAGCAGCTCCACATAGAGGCGGTTGAGGCGGCTGGTCGCCCGGATGTCGAAGGCGCTCTCGCGGATCTGCTTGACGGTGGTAATGCCGGCCAGCGGCAGGAAGAAGCCGAAGTGGTTGGGGAAGTCGGCGTAGGCGCAGGCGATAGGCGCGTCGTCGGTGGTGAGGTCCTCGGCTTCCAGGGTCTCGCCGTCGGTGGCTAGGATGAACCGTGCCTTTTCCGACGCTGTGCGCGGACTGGCGCGCAGGGCCGCCAGGGTCTCGCTGACGCGGCCCGGCGGGCACACGGCGATGTGGATGTCGTCGCGCTTGAGCACGCCGCCCGGAATGTCCGACTTGTTGGTCGCCCCGGCCCGCAGGCGCTTGAGCGTGGTCCCCTTCTTGCCGAACGCTTCCAGGAAATCGATTGCGAACGCGTCGGGATCAAAGTCACGTTCGGCGAGCTGGGAGACAGCTTCCTCGATCTCGACCGCGTTCATAGGCCCTCCAGGCTAGGCGCGGCAGCCTTCGCGTCCCGCGGCTCGCCGAGCCCTAGCGCCGTAGGCGCGAAGGGTGGTGCCCCAGGTCGGACTCGAACCAACACGACCTCACGGCCAACAGATTTTGAGTCTGCCGCGTCTACCATTTCGCCACTGGGGCGGCGCCCGCTGGGTCTAGCCCACCGGCGGAGGGGCTCGCAAGCCGCGCGGCCTCAGCCGCCCTCGCCGCCCAGGCGTTCGGCGGCGGCGCGCAGGCGTTTGAGCAGGTGCTTCAGAGCCGTGACCTCGCCGGGGCTGAAACCGGTGACCAGGGCGTCCTCCCAGGCCAGCGCCAGGGGAGCGATCTCGGCGTAGAGCCGCCGGCCTTCGTCGGTGAGCGCCAGGCCCGCCGGGCCAACATCGGCGACGCCGCGCTTCACCAGCGCCTTCATCGCCCGGCGGGCCACCGGCCGGTCCGTGGCCGCGCCGGCGAACACCACCAGCTCCGGCGCCGGGCCGATCTCGGCCAGCAGCGCCATCAGCCGCCACTCGATCACCGACAGGCCGAAGCGGTCCTGGTAAGCCCGGGAGATCAGCCGCCCGACCGCGATCGACGCGGCCCCCAGAGCGTGGGGCAGGTGGCTCTCCAGCCGCAGCCGCGGCGCCTCACTCTCCGGCGCGTTGGCAAACGCGGCGTGACCGCTGATGGAAATGGACGCCTCCCTGATGTGACCGGGGCCGGGTTGCGTGCGGCCGCCTGCGCAAGAGGGGTGGGCGCGCCGGAACCGCATTTCAACGATGACACGTTCGCCGAACGCCCGAAGGCCGATTTCGCCTCGCCGTTGTGCAACCGGCAGACTTGGTCGCATCGCGACCGAGCATTCGGCGCCGCCCGCGAGGCTCAACCAGCGCGTTTGGGGATCAGCCGGCTCGCCTTGACGCCCTCTTCGTAGCGGGAGGGCCCGCCGTAAACGACCACCTCGCAGAGGATGTCGCCGCCGACCCCGTCGGCCCACAGATAGCTGCGCTCGACCGTCACCTGCCGACCGGCCGCGGTGAAGCCCTCGTAGGCGTCGCCCCAGGGCACGACCTTGGAAAGCTCGCGCCAGGTGAGGGCGCCGGCTTCGGAAAGTTCGTCCTGGGCCAGGGCGGCCAGATCTTCGGCGAGGTCGCTCATCGCGCCTCCTGGAGGCTCCGTTGCATTGCCTCAGGCTAGCGCGACCGGGCGGCCCGCGAAACCGCGCGCTAGCCCCTGGCGACGACGCCTGATACGGGGCCATGATGTTACGGCGATCCTATGACTGGCTGATGCGACGGGCGGCCTCGCCCGAGGCGCCCGTGTGGCTGGCGGTGCTGGCGTTCTGCGAGGGGGTGTTCTTCCCGATCCCGCCGGACGTGATGCTGATGCCGATGGTGCTGGCCAACCGCGAGCGCGCCTGGCGCTACGCCGCCATCTGCCTGGCCGCCTCGGTGCTGGGTGGCTCTGTGGGCTATTCGGTGGGCTTTTTCCTGCACCCGGTCGGCGTGTGGCTGATCAAGCTCACCGGCGGCGACCCGCACGAGTTCCAGCACTGGTACCGGCAATGGGGGGTGCTGCTGCTGGCGGTGCCGATTCCCTACAAGATCACCGCCATCGCCTCCGGTTTGTTCAAATTGAAGTTCATCGAGTTCGTGATCGCCTCGATCTTCATCCGGGGCCTGCGGTTCTTCCTGGTCGCCGGCCTGCTGCGTGTCTACGGCCCGCCGATCCAGGACTTCATCGAGCGGCGGCTGGTGCTGGTGGTCAGCGCCGTCGGCCTCTTGATCATCGCCCTGATCCTGGCGTTGCGGTTCCTGCTCTGACGCGGCCGGGCTATAGCTGGCGCCGATGAGCCTCCTCGACTTGATCCTGAAGCGCTGGCCGCTGTTCGCCTTCGTCATCGCAGGTGTGATGCTGGCGATCGCCCATGCCTTCCAGACCTTCGGCGGCCTGCCGCCCTGCCACCTCTGTCTGAAGCAGCGGGAGGTCTACTGGGCCGCCCTGCCGATCGCCGCGGCCGCCGGGATCAGCCTCTTTACCCCGTACGCCCTCACCGGACGGCGGATCGGCGGCGCGGTGCTGGCGATCACCTTCGCCTACGGCGCCTACTTGGCCGGCTTCCACGCCGGCGCGGAGTGGAAGTGGTGGCCGGCGCCGGAGACCTGCGCCAGCGCCAAGGGCAGCCTGGCCGGGGTGCTGGCGCTGATGCACGGTGAGGCGCGCGCCACACCGGCCTGCGACAAGGCCGCCTGGGTGTTCCTCGGCCTCTCCATGGCCGGCTGGAACTTCGTCGCCTCGGTGGCCCTGGTGGGCCTGAGCATCGCCTCCATCTTCAGACCGAAGGACCAACGATGAGCGAGCGCCCGATCCCGCCGCAGCCGGGCCCTACCGCCGCCAGGGCGCGGATCCACGAAATGCTGCGCGTCGACCATGCCGGCGAGCTGGCCGCCGGGGCGATCTATCGCGGCCAGCGGGCGGTGCTGCGCGGCGCGCCGGGCGCCGGGCGCACCCTGGCCCAGATCGCCGACCTGGAAGCCCAGGAGGACGAGCACCTGGCCCGGTTCGACGCCATCCTGGTCGAGCGCCGGGTGCGCCCGAGCCTCTTGGCCCCGCTCTGGCGCGCCGCCGGTTTCGGCCTCGGCGCCGCCACCGCGCTGATCTCCGAGAGCGCCGCCCACGCCTGCACCGAGGCCGTGGAGACCGTCATCGAGGCCCACTACGCCGCCCAGGTGGCCGAGCTTGCGGATCGCGAACCGACGCTGGCGGCCGAACTATCTCGCTTCCGCGACGACGAGCTCGCCCACCGCGACATCGCCATCGCCGAGGGCGCCCGGGAGGCGCCGGCCTATCCGCTGCTGACCGCGGTGGTCCGCGCCGGCTGCCGGGCGGCCATCGCCGTGGCGCAGAAGCTGTGAACCTCGACGTCGCCGTCATCAGCCGCCAGGCCGAGACGCCGTCGCCGGCGACGCCCGCCGACTTGGGCGAGGTGATCCAGACCCTCACCGACGCCTTCGCCGTCGATCCGCATTTCGACTGGTTCCTGCGCACCGGACCCAAGCGCGACGCCGCGCGGCTCGGCATGTTCCGCTATCTGATCGGCGGCGACGCCATCAAGCATGGCCGCATCGACCGCCCGGCTGGCGGCGGCGCGGCGGCGGTGTGGATGCCCTTCGACTGGGTGATCCGGCCCGACCCGCCCGGCGCCGACCTGCAGGCCGCGCCGGTGATGCTGGCCGCCACGGGCCTGCGACGGATCACCCGCCTGCTTGCCATCCGCGCCGACATGGACAAGCACCACCCCACCGACCGGCCGCACGCCTATCTGTGGTTCCTGGGCGTCGCCCCGGCGCTGCAGGGCCACGGCCTGGGGTCGCGCCTGCTCGCCGCCGCCAACGCCCGCCTCGACGCTGAGGGCCTGCCCGCCTACCTGGAGACCGGCACCACCCGCAATGTCGCCCTCTACCGCCGCCACGGCTACGAGGTGATCTCCGAACACAAGGCCCGCAAGGACGCGCCGAATATGTGGAGCATGTGGCGGGAGCCGGGATCGATGATATCCATCTGATTTTATTGCCATAATCCTTGGCATTCAGCTCGCGCCCCGTCGTTCGCCCCATCACCTGGCCGGGGATAGGGTGAACGGCGATCGACAGCCGCAGGCCCCACCATCGCAACGTCGATCGGAACGAAAACGCCGAGGCCGGCGTTGCTGGTTGTTGGCGCGTGCGTCGCGCCTGTCCCCATCCGAAAAGCAGACTGGTCTTCACATGGCGGACCAGGGAGATTCCGGCCCGCGTCGGGCCAGGGCCGACGGCGCATGAGGCGAACCCCCCTCATCGTGGCGGCCGTCATCGTCGTGGCGATAGCGGGGGGCGCGGCTTGGTGGCTGACCCACCCGCACAAGCCGGCCACCGAGATCGTGCTCTTCGGCAACGTCGACCTTCGCCAGGTGGAGCTGGCTTTCAACGCTTCGCAAAGGGTCGACGCTGTTCTCGTCAGCGAGGGCGACCGCGTCACCCGCGGTGAGGTGCTGGCCCGGATCGACACGGGACGACTGGCGCCGCAGGCCGCCCAGGCCGTCGCCCAGGCCGCCGCCCAGCAACAGGCGGTGGACAAGCTCCACAACGGCGCCCGTCCGGAAGAGATCGGGCAAGCCAAAGCCAATGTGGCCGCCGCGCTCGCCGACGCCAACGACGCGCGTGACAAATACGATCGACTGGCGGCGCTGTCGCAAAGCTCGTCGGGACGCGCTCTGAGCCGCCAGGATCTCGACGACGCCAAGTCAGCCGCCGAGTCGACCTCGGCCAAGCTGGCGGTGAGCCAGCAGGCGTTGCGCCTGGAGCTGGTCGGTCCGCGCCGGGAGGACATCGCCCAGGCCGAGGACGAGCTGAAGGGCGATCGCGCGCAGGTCGCCTTGCTTCAGAGCGAGCTCGGCGACGCCGTCCTGGTCGCGCCGATGGATGCGACCGTGCGCTCCCGGCTGATCGAGCCCGGCGAAATGGCCTCGCCGCAGAAGCCGGCATTTTCGCTGGCGATCACCGACCCGAAGTGGGTGCGCGCTTATGTGGTCGAGACCGATCTCGGCGATGTGCATCCGGGGATGAAGGCGACCATCACCGCCGACGCCTTCCCGAAACGCAGCTTCGCCGGATGGGTCGGCTTTATCTCGCCGGTCGCCGAGTTCACCCCCAAGACCGTTCAGACGCCGGAACTCAGGACCAGCCTGGTTTATGAGATCCGGGTGTTCGTGAAGGACCCGGGCGACGAGCTGCGGCTCGGCATGCCGGCGACGGTGCATCTGCCGCTGCCTCCTCCGCCGCCAGGAGCCCGGTGATGGCCGGCGCCACGGGCGCGCCGGTGATCGTCGCCAAGGGCTTGCGCAAGCACTTTGTCCGCAAGACCAAGGAGACCATCCAGGCGCTGGACGACGTCTCCTTCGATATCTCGGCGGGGACGCTGGCGGCGCTGGTTGGCCCGGACGGCGGCGGCAAGACCACGCTGATCAGGCTCGCGGCGGGGCTGATGAAGGCCGACCGGGGCGAACTGACCGTGCTTGGGATCGACGTGGGGTCCAATCCGCAGGCAGTGCAGGACCGCATCGGCTACATGCCGCAGCGGTTTGGCCTCTACGACGACCTTAGCGTCCAGGAGAACCTCGACCTCTATGCCGACCTGCACGGCGTCTCGTCGGCCGACCGGAAAGCCAAATACCCGCAGCTCATGGAGATGACCGCGCTCGGCCCCTTCACCCGGCGGCTTGCCGGGCAGCTTTCGGGGGGGATGAAGCAGAAACTCGGGCTCGCCTGCACCCTGGTGCGTTCGCCCGAGCTGTTGTTGCTCGACGAGCCCACGGTCGGCGTCGATCCGCTGTCGCGGCGCGAGCTGTGGGAGATCATTCGCGGCCTGGTGCGCGACCAGGGCGTGCCGGTGCTGCTCTCGACCTCGTATCTCGACGAAGCCGAGCGCTGCGAGCACGTGGTCGTGCTGCGCGAAGGCAAGGTGCTGGCCCAGGGTCCGCCCAAGGACGTCACCGCTCTGGCGGAGGGCTGCACATTCCTGGCCGCGCCGGCCGACGGTGAGAGACCCCGCGTCACCCAAGCTGCGCTGTTGGATGACCCGGCCGTGATCGACGCCTCGCCCGAGGCTGGTCGGGTGAGAATCGTGCGCCGGTCTGACCAGCCTGACGGGGCGCTGGCGCGGCTGGCGCTGCAACCGACACCGGCGCGCTTCGAGGATGGTTTCATGGTGCTGCTGCACCGAGCCGCGGCAGCCGGCGCGCAGGCCGCCAAGCTCCCGCCGGCCGCGGGGATCGTCAGCGATGCGGCGAAGCCGGCGACGCAGGAAGTGGTGGTCGAGGTGCGCGACCTGGTTCGCCGTTTCGGCAAGTTCGTCGCGGTGGACCGCGTCAGCTTCGAGGTGCGACGAGGCGAGATCTTCGGCCTTCTGGGTCCCAACGGCGCCGGTAAGACCACCACCTTCCGCATGCTATGCGGGCTGCTCTCGGCTACCAGCGGCACGCTCAAGGTGGCCGGGGCGGACCTGCGGCGCGGCTCGGCCCGGGTGCGCCAGCAGATCGGCTATGTGGCGCAGAAGTTCTCGCTCTACGCCCAGCTGACGGTTGCCGAGAACCTCGACTTCTTCGCCAGCGCCTATGGCCTCCATGGCGCGCGGCGACGCGAGCGCATCGACTGGGCGATGACGCAGTTCGAGCTGGGTCCGGTCGCCGGGCAGCTCGGCGGACAGCTCGCCGGCGGCTTCACTCAGCGCCTGGCGATGGCCGCCGCCCTGCTGCACGAGCCGCAGATCCTGTTCCTCGACGAAGCGACCAGCGGCGCCGACCCGATGGCCAGGCGCGAGTTTTGGCGCAGGATCACGGCGCTCGCCCAGGGCGGGGTGACGGTGATCGTCACCACCCATTTCATGGCCGAAGCGGAATACTGCGACCGGATCGCCATCCTGGACGCCGGGCGCCTCCTCGCCCAGGGCGCGCCGGCCGACATGCGGGCGCGCGGGGCAACGGCGTCCAACCATGATCCGACCATGGAGGATGCATTCATCGCCGTCATTGAGGCGGCGAGAGATACCGCGCCTGAGGAGAGGGCGGCATGACGTCCGCCGCCCGGCCTCCGCCGTCAGCCCCGCGACCGCTGGCCGACAAGGCGCGGCGGGTGCTGGCGCTGATCCGAAAGGAGGGTCGGCAGGTCCTGCGCGATCCGTCGAGTTTCGCCATCGGCGTCGTCCTGCCGCTGATGCTGATCCTGTTGTTCGGCTACGCCATGTCGCTGGACGTCAAGCACGTGCCGATCGCCTTGGTGATGGAGACGCCGTCTACCGACGCAAGCGAGATCGCAGCCAGCTTCCAGCTCTCGCCCTATTTCGAGACCCGGCAGACGACCTCGATGGCGCAGGCCCAGGAACTGATGCTGTCGGGCAAGGTCGAGGGGATCGTTCAGGTGCAGTCCGATTTCGCTAGTCGCGCGGCCGACGGCGACGCGAGCGTGCAGATCATCGTCGACGGCATCGATGGCAACACGGCCCGGATAGTCGAGGCCTACGCCGAAGCCGCCGTCGCCCAGGCGGGGGTGAGGGCCGACGCGGAGAGTCCAGTGACTTCGAGCGGCGGACAGGCGGTGATGGACGAACAGCTCTGGTTCAACAGTGCGGACGACAGCCGCTACTTTCTGGTTCCGGGCCTGATCGTGCTGATCATCACCCTCATCGGCGCCTTCATGACCTCGATGGTGGTCGCCCGGGAGTGGGAGCGCGGCACCTTCGAGGCCCTCTTCGTCACCCCGGTGCGGACCGACGAGATCCTGGTGAGCAAGATCGTGCCCTACTTCTTGCTGGGCATGGGCGGACTGCTGCTGTGCATGGCCTCGGCGCGGTTTCTGTTCGAGGTGCCGTTTCGCGGGTCGTTCCTGATCCTGATCGGCGTCTCGATGCTCTACCTGCTCGTCTCGATCGCCACCGGCCTGCTGATTTCCTCGACCCTGAAGAGCCAGTTCCTAGCCAGCCAGGTCACCCTGGTGGCGACTTTCATGCCGGCGCTGATGCTGTCGGGCTTCATCTACGATCTGCGCAGCGTGCCCCTGGCGATCCGGCTGGTGAGCTATCTGGTGCCGGCGCGCTACTACGTCAGCCTGCTGCAGACCATGTTCCTCGCCGGCGACGTGTGGAGCATCATCCTGCCCAACGCCGCCATCCTGGCGGTCGTCGCCGCGGCAATGCTGGCGCTGACCAGCCGCGCGACGCGCAAGTCGCTGGGCTGAGCGGCGATGCTGGCTTCCCTTCGCCGTATCCTGGCCCTGATCCGCAAGGAGTTGCTGGCGGTCCTGAAGGACGCGCGCACCCGCAACATGTTGCTGCTGCAACCGGTGCTGCAGTGTCTGCTGTTCGGCTACGCCGCAACGCTGGACCTGAGCAACGTCCCCTACGCGGTTCTTGATCGCGATCGCAGCGACGCGTCATCCGCCCTGCTGGCCAAGCTCGATGGCTCGGGCGTGTTCCACCGGATCGCCAACCTCACCAACGCCGACGACATGCGCCGGCTGATCGACAATCAAAAGGTCCTGGTGGTGATCCAGATCGACCCGGATTTTCAGCGCCGGCTGTCGCAGGGCGAGGCCGCGCCGGTGCAGGTGATCGCCGACGGCCGAAACTCCAACACCGCCGGATCGGCGCTGGGCTATGTCGGCGCGGCGATCCAATCGTTCAACGCCGACTGGGCCAGCGATCACGGTCTGCCGGCGCCGCCCGTCCAGGCCAGTCCGAGAGCCTGGTACAACGCCAATCTGGAGACCCGCTGGAACCTGGTTCCGGCCCTGGTGGGCACCATCACCATGATGTCGACCTTGATGCTGGCGTCGCTTTCAGTGGCGCGCGAGCGCGAAGAAGGAACCTTCGACCAGCTCCTGGTCACCCCGTTCACACCGGTCGAGATCATGGCGGGCAAGGCCATTCCGGCGATGATGATCGGCGTGATCCAGGCGACCAACGCCCTGCTGGTCGCCCAGCTGTGGTTCCGCATCCCCTTCGCCGGATCCTACGTCACCCTCTATGTCGGGTTGATCCTGTTCCTGCTGGCGGCGGTTGGGATCGGCCTGTTCGTCTCCTCGATCGCGGCGACCATGCAGCAGGCGATGCTCTACGCCTTCGTCCTGATCATGCCGTTCGCCTTGCTGTCCGGCCTGACGACGCCGATCAGCAGCATGCCGCAGGCCATGCAGGACTTCACCCTGATCAATCCGCTCCGCTACGCCATCGACCTGGTCCATCGCATTTATCTGCAGGGCGCGGGCCTGGATCGCGTGGTTTCCGACCTCTGGCCGATGGCGATCATCGCCACGGTCACCTTGGGCGCGGCGGCGTGGGTGTTCCGCAACCGGCTCGAATGACCCGAGCCATGCGCATCCCCTACATCCCCAGCGTGGTCCTGGTCGCGCTCTCGGCGGCGGCGCTGGCGAGCTGCACGGTCGGTCCGAACTTCAAGTCGCCCAGCCCCGACGTTCCGGCCACCTGGAGCTCAAGCGCCGCGCCTGCGGCGAGCGGCCAGATCAGCCAGATCAGCCGGATCACGACTTCGCCCGCGGACGACGCCACGACCTGGTGGACCAGCTTCAACGATCCAGAACTGACCTCACTGGTGGACCGCGTCGCGGCCGAGAACCTCGACGCCAAGGAGGCGGTGCTGCGCATCGGCGAAGCCCGCGCCCAACGCGATATTTCCGCCGCCGACCAGTGGCCGAGCCTCACCGGCAACGCCTCAGCCCAGATCAACCGCCTGAGCGAATCCACGCCGACAGGCTCGCTGTTCAGCAAGATCGGCAGTTTCCCCGGCCTCTCCGGCGTCAGCATCCCAAACCCCTACAGTCAGTACCAACTCGGCTTCGACGCCCAGTGGGAGGTCGACCTGTTCGGACGCGTGCGCCGCTCGGTGGAGGCCGCGAAAGCCGACACGGACGCCTCGGTCGAAGATAGCCGCTCGGTGCTGATCTCGACGCTGGGCGACGTCGGCCACGCCTATATCGACCTGCGCGGCGCCCAGGCCAGGCGCCAGATACTGACCGAGAACATCGCCACCGAGAACGACTTGCGCGATCTGGCCGGGCAGCGCCGACGCGCCGGCCTCGGCAACGACGTCGACGTGGTCCGAGCCGCCGCCGAAGCCTCCAGCGCCGAGGCGCAGTTGCCGAGCGTGCAGGAAGAGATCACGGCTGACATCAATCAGCTCAGCAAGCTGATGGATCGCCCGCCGGGCGCGCTCGCGGCCGAATTGGACGCCGCGCGACCGGTCCCGCCGGTTCCCCCGAGCGTGCCGATCGGGCTGCCCTCGGATCTGGCTCGCCGCCGCCCTGACATCCGCGAGGCCGAAGCGCGGCTGCACGCGGCCACCGCCCGCGTCGGTGTCGCCGTGGCCGACCTCTATCCCAAACTCACCCTGGGCGCCTCGGCCGGCCTGCAGTCGGAGAGTCTGCTCACTCTCACCAACTGGGCGAGCCGCTTCCTGACCGCTGGGCCGACAGTGGAGCTGCCGATCTTCGACGCCGGCCGCCGCCGCGCCACGGTCCGGCTTCAGGACGTCAAGGCGCAGGAGGCCGCGCTCGACTACCGACGCACGGTGCTCACCGCCCTGAACGAGGTCGACAACGCCTTGGCCGCCTATGGCGCTGACCAGGCCCGCGCCGCCGCCCTCGGCGACGCCGTCGCCCGTGACCGCGAGGCTGTCGATCTGGCCCGGCAGCGTTACGCCTCGGGCGTGGCGTCGTTCATCGATGTTCTGGACGCCGAACGCACGCTCGAACAGAACCAACTCCTGTTGGCCGACGCATCGACAGCCGTCTCGACCGACCTCGTCGTCCTCTACAAGGCGCTTGGCGGCGGCTGGAGTTGAGCGTCCAGGTGACGAACGTCAGATCGGCCCCTCAATGGTGACCGCCCCGCCCATCCAGGCGTGATCCGTGACCAACGCCATTTGGCTGAAGGCGTGCCAATGCGTGAAGCCAAACGCGCTGTCGTCCAGAGCGTCTCCGGCGTCACGATTTTCAACACACCTTTGGCGCGATCATGGGTCTCTCCAAATGATTCAACGTATTCGGATGCGGGCTGTCAGCTTCAGCGGCGCGCGGCGGCCGTCGACGCTATCGCGCTCGACGCCGATCCGGGCGCGACGGCCCCCGGCGCCAGGTTTGCGATTACCGCGCTGATGGCCAGCGAAGCCAGGAAAACCAGACACATGAGGCCCATGGCCCGCAGCTGTAGAGCCGTCAGGCCGCCTACCGGCCGCGGGTAGGGCGGAACATCCGTTTTTGCCAACACCGGCAGGAGCCCAACGAGCCGGGCCGCGGTTGTCGCGCGATCCGGCTGAGCCGGCGGGTCGCTGACCACGGCGGCCAGCAAGAAAGACAGACGCCGGGCCGCGCCATCCGCCGGCATGCGGGCCAGTTCGGCGGCTTCCGTCCAAGGATCGAGGTCCAGCCGGGCCAGAGCCGAGATCACGCTCAGCGGCATGTCGCCGCGTTCATCGCAGACCGTGGCGAACAGAAAGTCGTTGAACGTGGCGCTCAGGATCGAGGTCGAGGACATCTTGGTCGCTTCAGCCGTGCGCCTGGCTGGCGTCCTGGATCACGCGTGGTGTTGCATCGGACGGACCGTCGGCGACCAGCGGAAGGACTTCGGACGACGACGACGAATGATCGACGCCGTTGGTCCGCGCCGGCTTGCCGGCCTTTTCGCGCAGGTCGAGGAACGGCTTGATGATGTCGATCGGCATCGGGAAGATGATGGTGGAGTTCTGCTCGGCCCCGATCTCGGTCAGCGTCTGCAGGTAGCGCAGCTGCATCGCCGCGGGGATGCTCGAGAGGATCGTCGCGGCGTTGGTGAGGGTCTGCGAGGCCTGGAACTCAGCTTCCGCATGGATGATCTTGGCGCGCCGGTCCCGTTCGGCCTCGGCCTGCTTGGCGATGGCGCGCACCATGTTCTCGGTGAGTTCGACGGTCCGGATTTCGACATTGCTGACCTTGATCCCCCAGGTCTCGGTCTGGGAGTCGAGGATGCTCTGGACGTCGGTGCTGAGCTTCTTCCTTTCGGAAAGCATCTCGTCGAGTTCGTGTTGTCCCAGCACCGCCCGCAGCGTGGTCTGGGCCAGCATATTTGTCGCCGGCAGGTAGTCCTGAACCTGGATAATCGCCCGCTCGGGATCGACGACGCGGAAATAGAGGACGGCGTCGACCTTCATCGAGACGTTGTCGCGAGAGATCACGTCCTGGGTCGGAATCTCGACCACCTGGATGCGCAGATCCACTCGCACCATTTCCTGGACGAACGGGATCAGGAGCACGAGGCCGGGGCCTTTGACCCCCTGGAACTTGCCCAGGGTGAAAACGACGGCCCGCTCGTATTGCCGCAGTATCTTTATGCTGGCGAAGAGGCAAGAGAGCAGGAAGATAACAACAATCGGACCGACGAGGATCGATATCGGAAACATATGGCCGTCCTTCACAGACAATATTCGCGCTGTTCGATCGGCGATCCGCCGGAAAAGGTCCGCGCCGTCGACTTCACGATTACATTCTAGGGCGTCCCGGCCCGGCGGCGACAGGTTCGGAATCTACTGAATACAGATGGCTTTCCGGGCGTCGCGGCGTGAAAGCGTAGCCGGCGGTAGAGGGCCTCGCTCGCGGGCAATGCCCGAGAAATCAAATCCGGGGCCGGGAACCACCATCGACGTAGCGCGTAGAGTCCCTGTCGAGCCGCCAGGCGCCCCGAAGGGGCTGCCGCGCACCGATCAGGAATTCACATGGCGCCGGTAGCAGCACTTGGGGATTCCTTCGCACACGTCCCCACGGGTCCTGGAAATGCGATAGAACGAGCGACTGGGCCCGAGGTGCGCGTGCTGTTCGAGCTCGCCGGACAGCTGGAGGCCTCGGTCCAGGGCCCGGTGAAACAAAACCTGGTTCGCCAGTTGATCATGACCCTCGCCGCGTTGTCGCGCACCCTGCAGGGTCAAAACAATCCGACGTCGTATCCTACCGAACCTGGACCCGACGTCTCGGCTTTCGGCCCGGATTACGTTCCCGTCGCCGGCAAATCGCCGCGATGGGCCGGCCTCCTGGCCGAACTGACCGCCGCCGGCGCCCGCGCCGCACCGATGGTCGCCGTCGTCGACCGCGATGCAGACTTTCGCACGGCGATGTGTCGCGTGCTCGAAGCGGAAGGCCTGACGGTCGCCGCATTCGCCACCTGCGACCTTTTTCTGCGCGCCCGGACGTCCGCCGGCCCAGCCTGCCTGATCATCGATTCCAGCTTGCCGGGGATGAGCGGGCTGCAGCTGCTGCGGACCCTCGGCGACCAGGGCCACGCGTTGCCGGTCATTGTCGTGGCGGGCCCGAGCGAGGTTCCAACCGCCGTGCGCGCCCTGAAGGCCGGAGCGGTC
>Ga0302279_10000525_pt1 | contig 55850 bp, 35 predicted proteins | sample III_Bog_N3_3_FD_194541 | JGI IMG/M metagenome (GOLD analysis project Ga0302279, IMG submission 194541) | Peat permafrost microbial communities from Stordalen Mire near Abisko, Sweden - III_Bog_N3_3 | ecosystem: Environmental > Terrestrial > Soil > Wetlands > Peat | place: Sweden: Abisko... | reverse complement strand
GTCCGGCCACGTCGCAGACGGCGAAGCAAAGAGGAAGTCGCGAACGGGCGAGCACGAGACGGCGCGCCTGCGACTTCGACTACGGACCAAGCGCACATCGCCGCAGCGTTCTGCGACTTCGTCTCGACGTGCTGCAGTGATGAGCAAACCCGCTGCGTTCGCTCACCCCGCCAAGCGGCCACGGTCACCCGGGGGAGATCGAGGGGCATGCGCGGGGAGCGAGGGGAGTACGAACGGGACGCGGCGAGGCCACGTGCGCTACGTTCTCGCCGCCATGCCGTGGGATCCGTACGCCCCTCCCACGACGCTGCCGGATCCGGCTCCGATCGCGACCACGCGCCTCTTCGGTCCCGTGACGATCGCGCTCGTCGCCGCGCTTCTCAACCCCGTCTTCGGCGTGTCCCTCGCCGCGCTGAACCACTACCGCCGAGGAGACCCCGGGGTCGATCGCCGCGTTTTCGCCCCTCTCCCCTCGTGGGAGAGGGGGCGCGCGTGCCCCGCTCGTGAAGCTGGCGGGGGTGAGGGCCGCGCTGAACCGCGTGAGCTTCGATCGAGCATCACGCTCCTGACTTAGGACGACGAGAGGATCGCGCGCGCCCGCGGCGAGAGCGCGCGTTGGTCACATGACCGGCGCGGGCGCGGTCTAGAATGCCCTCGCTGACGGCGAGGGGCCGCGCAGCGAGAGGTGCTGGCAATGCTCCTGTGGATCGAGGACTCCTATCCGATCGCGCCGCGTCCCCGGTGGGGCTTCGGCCTCCCGGTGCACGCCGGCATCCAGCGGACGCTCGAGAAGTCCCGCGCCACCTACGAAGCGAACATCGACGAGCTGAGCCGCCACCGGGACGCGCTGTACGCCATCCCCGAGCTCGCCCCGCAAGGCACGCTCGGCCCGTTCTGGAACAACGTCTGGTTCAGCTGCCTGGACGCGGCGTCGCTCGTCGGCTTCCTGCTCGCGCGCAAACCGAAGACGTACCTCGAGATCGGCTCCGGCCACTCGACGCTCTTCGCGCGCCACGCGATCACGTGGGGAAAGCTGCCGACCAAGATCGTCTCCGTCGACCCCGCGCCGCGCGCGGGAATCGACGCGCTCTGCGACGAGGCGATCCGGAGCCCGCTGGAAGACGTCTCGCTCGAGCTCTTCGATCGCCTCGAGCCCGGTGACGTCCTCTTCTTCGACGGCACGCATCGCGTGTTCACGAACTCGGACGCCACGGCGTTCTTCCTCGAGGTGCTCCCGCGGCTACGGCCGGGCGTCCTCGTCCACATCCACGACGTCTTCTTGCCCTCGGACTACCCGGCCGAGTGGACCAACCGCTACTACTCGGAGCAGTACCTCCTCGGCGCCATGCTCGTGTGCGGCGCCCCCCCGTTCAAGGTCGTCCTTCCGAACTTCTTCGTGTGCACCGACGAGCAGCTCGCGCCCAGGATCAAGGCCATCTTCGACGCGAAGCCGAGCGGCAGGATTCCGTTCGTCTACGAGATCGCCCCTCCGATCCCGGGGGTCTCGTTCTGGGTCGAAACGGTCTGAGGTGGGTGCCCGCCGGAGGGCTGGAGTCGCGCGATCTGGTTCGACTCGTACTCCGTGAACCAGAGGGCGCCGTCCGCGCCCGTCAAGACGGGGCTCTTGCGACTGCCGGCGGCGAAGAACCTCCGTCCCGGCTACTCCGCGACCACGTACAACGTGCCGCCGCTCACGTAGTAGATGAAGCCGTTCCGTGCCGCGAGCGCGTTGGTGAAAGCGTTCGGCACCACGACGGTCGGCGTCGTGCACCCCCCGGTCTTCGGGCACTCGAGGAGACCGCCCCCGGTGGCGTCGGCGGTCCAGATGACGTTGTTCCCGTCGAGCACGACGCGCCCGACGCTCCCCTGGTTGGGGACGTACGGCGTCGGGTTGGCGACCGGGCTGCATCCCGCGATCGGGCAGGCGTAGAGAGCCGCGGGCGTCGTCGAGTTTCCGCGCGTGCCGAAGAAGACGTTGGTCCCGTCCGTCGTCGCCGTGTCCGCTCCGGGAACCCCCGTCGCGATCGTGACGGCCGCCTTCCCCCCCCCGCAGTTCGTGCTCGGCGCGAGGTAGACCGCGTTGCTGAATACGTCGGATACGGCGACCCAGGTGGTCGCGATGGTCGTGCCGCCCCCCACGAAGTTGGTGCCGAGGAGATAGGGGAAGCCGATCCCGGAGATGCACACCGACGACGCGCCGCTCACATAGAGATCGACGTCGCCGCCCGTCGCGTAGAAGAAGGCCGGCGTCGTCCCGGCGAACGTCGCTCCTGTCACGGCCGCGATTCCGACCGGATTCGATAGACCCGCCACCAGCGTGTTCGAGGCGCCTCCCGCGATGGGGCCGCTGACGACCGACCCCGCGTTCTCGTTGGTCCAGTAGAAGGACTGCGCGTCGGACGAGATGCCGGTGGGGGCGATGCTCAGCGTGTAGAGGGCATTGACGGTCTTGCCGAGCGCCGAGGTGTCGCACGACACGATGGCTCCCGACGAGCCCCCGATCTCCCACGTGAAGCCGGCGATGCCCGCGCTGTTGACCGTGAGATCGAACACCGATCCGGTCGTGTCAGCCGAGTAGGTGCACACGGCGACGGGCTGACACTGCCCGGCGCTGCAGGTCGCGGTCGGCCCGCACGAGTGTCCACAGGTGCCGCAGTTGGCGGGGTCGGTCAGGAGCGTGGTGCATTGCGTGCCGCAGACCGTGCCGCCGCTCGGGCATGCGCACGCGCCGTTCTGGCACGTCTTGCCTCCGCTGCAGGTGGTCCCCCCCGTGCAGGTCGTGCCGCTCGCGCCGCAGTAGGTGCCGTTGGTGAGCGGGTTGATGCACGACCCTCCGCAGTCGATGTCGCCCGTCGGACACGCACAAGCGCCGGTCGCGCTGCACGTGAACGTCGAGTTCGCACAAGCGATGCACACCGCCCCTGCCGGCGCGCACTGCGTGGAGCTCCGCGGACTGACGCACGTACCCGTCGCGGACGTGCAGCACCCGGTCGAGCACGAGGTCGAGTCGCACACGCACGCGCCGGTGGAGTTGCACTCCTGGCCGCTCGCCGCGCTGCACGTCGTCATGCACGCGACCCCCTTGATGCCGCAGTTCGGGGCGACGTTGGGCTGGCAGCTCCCGTTCACGTCGCAGCAGCCGTCGGGGCACGAGTGCGCGTCGCACATGCAGACGTAAGCGCCCGCGTCGGTCTCCGCGCACTCCTGTCCCTGGCCGAGCGTGCAGTTTGCACACGTCTGGCCGTTCACTCCGCACGTCGGGTTCTCCGTGCCGCCGACGCACGCGCCGTTCGCGCCTCCCGCGCAGCACCCGGCGCATCCGGGCGCGCAGATGCACGAGCCTCCGAGGCTGCACGCCTGGCCCGTCGTGCACGTCCGGCACGTCGCCCCGTTGACGCCGCACGTGCTCACCCCGTTCGTCTGGCACGCGCCGCCACCCGTCGGGCAGCAGCCGTTGGGGCACGAGTGCGCGTCGCACTGGCACGACCCGCCCACGCACTCCTGGCCGTTCGTCGTGCAGTCCGAGCAGCTCCCGCCGCCCGTGCCGCACGTCGAATCACCGGTCGCATGGCAACCGTGGCTCGAGTCGCAGCAGCCCGTCGCGCAGCTCACGGCGTTGCATCCGCAGACGCCCGTCGTCGTGTCGCAGACCTCGAGGCCCGGGCACGAAGCGCACACCGCGCCGGCGGCGCCACACGCGTTGGTCAGCTGGTTGGCGTAGGGGACGCAAACGCCACCCGGGGCGCAGCACCCGAAGGGGCACGAGGCCGCGTTGCACGTTCCGACGAAATTGCCATCGGGGCCCGCGTCGCTCGGGCCGGGGCCGCCGTCGGTGCTGCTGCCGTCGCTGCCGCTGCCGTCGGTGCTGCTGCCGTCGGTGCTGCTGCCGTCGGTGCCGTTCCCGTCGCTGGGGCCGGAGCCGTCGTTGCCCACGGTCCCGCTCGCGTCCTCTGTGTTCGCGAGCGACGAGTCGACGCCGCCGTCCGCGCTCGTCCCTTCGAGCGTGAAGTCGCCGAGTACGCTCTGACAGCTGACGACGCCCGCGAGCGCGAGCGACGAGATCGTGACCGCAAGCAACCGAGCGACGCGCATGGAGACCCCCGATTCAAGTGAAGGCGGCGAGCGCCCAGGTGTGGACGAACACGGAGCCGCGATCTGCAAGAGTAGGCCGTTCGTCGCCGACTTGCCTCACTCGTGTCGCCCCCCTCGCGGCCAGGGCGAGCACCTGCGGGCAGAGGTGGGAATTTACCTACGAAAGCGGACGGCGCTGCGTCCCGCCGGCCCACCCGGAGGCTCGAGGGGCCCAAGTCGCCCGCAAGCGATACGGGCCGTGACGGTTGCCACGGCCTCGCCACGAAGCGCGCTTCGACCGTGTGCTAGCGTCGCGGCCATGAGGGATTGGCGAGCGACTCGGGCATGCTGGATCTTCGTGGGAAGCGCTGCAGTCGTCGCGGTCGGTGCCTGCTCCGGGTCCTCGCACGACTCGACCAGCGCGGACGGCGGCGCCCAGGGCGACGGCGGGCCCAGCGCAAGCAGCTCCTCGGGAGGCGGCGGAAGCGGGAGCGGCAGCGGGAGCTCCAGCGGCTCCAGCAGCTCGGGCTCCGGTTCCAGCGGCTCGGGCTCGGGTTCCAGCAGCTCGGGCTCCGGCTCTGGCTCGGGTAGCGGCTCCGGCTCCGACGGCGGGCCCCACGTGGCGGGCCGCGAGTCGTGGGTCTGGGTCTACACGGATTTCGCGACCTCGCTCCAGACGATGGCGTCGAACAAAGCGAGCTTCACGCACGTCAGCCCGGCCTTCTACACGGTGAACTACACCTACTCGACGGGCGTCGCCGACTACACGACCTGCCCCAACAACGGCTCGGACGCCAACTGCACGTCCAACGGCACGAACTCCTTCGACGGGCTCACGACGCAGCAGTTCACCACCCAGGCCACGGCCGCCGGCTTCGCGACCGTTCCGCTCATCTACGGCGGCTCCGGCAACGACGGCACGGACACGGGAGTGCAGGCCCTCCTCGACAACACCGGAGGCGCGGGGACGGCGTTCATCTCGGCGATGACGACCGAGGCCGTGACCAACGGCTACGCGGGTTACAACCTCGACTGGGAGGTCGGCGCGACGATCGACGGCACGTACGCGACCAAGTTCGTCACCTTCGTGAACGACTTCAAGGCGGCGCTGTCGCCCCACGGCATGATCCTCTCGGCCGACGCCATCGTCTCGAACGTCGACGGCACCAACTGCTCGGGCAACAGCGGCTACCTCGACTTCACGACGCTCGCGACGTCGTCGATCGATCGCATCATCATCGAGGACTACGTGAACACGCTGGGCACGGCGACGACGTCTTGCCAGAACGTCGTGCTCAGTACGTCGACTCCTCCGGACTGCGACTTCACGCTCACGGGCGAGCTCAACATGATGTGCTCGCCGAACCTCCCGCTCGACAAGGCCGTCATCGGTCTCGAGGCCGATCCGAGCGGTACGAACCCGATCGCGGGCACCGCCTTCTCGACGATGGAAAGTTACGGCTTCACGCGCGTCGCGGTCTGGCCGCAGGCCCCGTTCATGAGCACGTCCGGGATCGTGCCGTCGGGCTCCAGCTGGTACGCGCTGCTCAGCGGATTCTTGTCGCACTGAGCGCGTGAGCGGACGCGCATCGCGTTGCGAGCGTGATCGAAATGAGCTAACCCGACGCCGCGCCAACTTCGGCGCGTAGCGAGGTGACGCTCCCATGGCGCTCGAGAAGCACGTCCACGTCGATCCGCAGGTCGTGCAGCGGGATTTCAATCGCAAGCCGTTCGCGTTCAAGCACGACCTCTGCGGTCACCCGCAGCTCCGTCTCGAGGCGCTGTTCGACCTCGCGACGCGGCTCCCGCCGTCGGAGGTTCTCCACTGGAGCGGCAAGATTGCCGTCGGCGACAACATCGATACCGCGTCGAAGACGCACGCGACGGGCCGCACCCTGCGCGAGACGATCGACCACATCCAGGACGCGAACTCCTACATCCTCGTGCGGAACGCTCAGCTCGACCCGGCGTTCAAGCGTCTCTTCGACGAGATCGCCGACTCCATCGGCGAGACCACCGAGCTCCTCGAGCCCGGCATGTGCGAGCGCATCGCGTACATGTTCATCGCGTCGCCCGGGTCGGTCACGCCGTACCACAACGATCGCGACATCAATTTCCACTTCAACCTTCTCGGCAAGAAGAAGATCTCGATCTGGGACCCGCTCGACCGCGTCGTGCTCCCGGAGAGCGGCCTCGAGACGCTCTTCACCGACTGGAAGGCGCCGCGCCCGCCGTACTCACCCGAGTACGAGGCGCGCGCGCAGGTGTTCGAGCTCGAGGCAGGGGAGGGGGTGCACCATCCCTTCACGGCACCGCACGCCGTCCGGTACGGCGACGAGGTCTCGGCGTCGTTCACCGTCACGTTCAATACGCGCGCCACGAAGCGCCGCGCCGCCGCTCACTTCGTGAATCGAAAGATTCGCACGCTGGGCGTCGCCCCCACGCCCGTCGGCCAGTCGCCGTTCCAGGACGAGCTGAAGTTCCAGGCGCTCAGCCTCTACCGGCGCGCCCGGTCGGTCGTGCGTCCTGCAGTCGCGAGCTGAAGGCTCCTCCACGAGCTGAAGGCTCCTCCACAACTCATTCGGATCGGGGGCTGCACCGCGGAGCGGAGCGGCCCTATTGAGCCCCCCTCTATGTCACGGAAGAAAACCGACCGCGTTCCGACGCTCCTTTGCAACGGGACGTTCTACGGCACCCTCGCGGCCGCGCGTGCGCTCGGCGGCGAGGGGATCCCCGTCACGGTCGCCGACCCGTCGCCGACGGCGCCTGCCCTCTGGTCGCGCCATGTGACGAGACGCCTGCGGTGCCCCCCGCTCGAGGACGTCGAACGCTTCTCCGAATGGTTGCGCCGCTTCGCGGAGCGCGAGCCGCGTCACGTCCTTTACGCGACGAGCGATGAGCTGTCGTTCACGCTCGCGCTCCACCGCGAAGCGTTGTCCGAGCGGTTCGCGCTCTACCAGCCCGACGTCGACGTGATCATGCGCGTCCTCGACAAGGGGCTCCTGGGCGAGCACGCCCGCGCCGCCGGGCTCGACGTGCCCGACACCTGGCTGCCACAGAACGAGGCCGACGTGACGCGCGCGGCCCGCGAGGCGGACGGCCCGCTGATGGTGAAGCCGCGGACGCAGGTGGCGTTCGGCGTTCACTCCAAGGGCATGCTCGCTCCTCGCGGGGTCGACGGTCTCCGCGCCGCGTACGCGCGCTTCACCTCGGGTGAGCACGTGCACGACGGGGACTTCGCGCGCCGCTTCCCCGAAGCGACGCGACCGATGCTTCAGCGCTATTACCCGGAAGCAGCGGACGGGATCTACTCGCTCGCCGGCTTCCGAGACCATACGGGAGCGCACTTCGTGGCCCTCGGCGCGCGAAAGATCCTCCAGCGCCCGCGACGGTTGGGCGTCGGCCTCTGTTTCGAAGCCGCCCCTGTCGACCCCCAGCTCGCCGCGGGCGTGGCGCGACTCTGCGAGCGCGTCGGCTACTACGGCGTCTTCGAGACCGAGTTCATTCAGGTCGGGGGGCGATCGCTCCTCATCGACATGAATCCGCGCTTCTATGGCCAGCTCGCGTTCGAGGTCGCGCGCGGCCTGCCGCTCCCGCAGCTCGCGTACGCCGCGGCGCTCGGTGACGACGACGAAGTGGCGCGGCTCGTCGCGCAGGTCCCGCCGCCCGGCGCAGGGACCGACCTCGCGTATTGCAACCGTTTCGGGCTCGGTGTGCAGCTCGGCGCTCAACGCCTCTTCGGGAGCGCGGCACGCGGCGACGCGGCGCACTGGTCGAGCTGGCTCGACGCGCACGAGGGCCGGCTCGTCGACGCCGTCGCCGACCCGACCGACGCGAAGCCTTATGCGATCGCCATCGCCGGCCAGATCTACAGCCACCTTCGCCACCCCGGCGTCTTCATTCGCCACATCGCGCTCGACCGTTGAACCCACGAGGAATGCTTTCATGACCATCGATGAGACTGACGTTGCGATCGTGGGCCCCGGGCCCTATGGCCTGTCGGTTGCGGCCCAGCTCCGTTCGCGCGGGGTGAGCTGTCGCGTCTTCGGCCCTCCGATGAAGTTCTGGCGGGACATGCCGCGCGGCATCAACCTCAAGTCCTTCGCCTTCGCCACCAACCTCGCGGTCCCCGAGAGCGGCCACACGTTCCCCGAGTGGTGCCGCGCGCGCGGCCTGGAGGACCTCGAGCCGTGCTCGATGGAGTCCTTCGCGACCTACGGTCTCTGGATCAAGGACCGCTTCGTATCCGACGTCGATCCCGCCCTCGTCACCAACGTCGCCGCCCGCGAAGGCGGCGGCTTCGAGGTGACGCTCGAGACGGGCGCGCGCATCCGCTCGCGTCGCGTCGTCCTCTCGACGGGGCTCTCGTATTTCGCCGAGACGCCGGCCCCCCTGCGCGCGCTCCCGCCGGAGCTCGCCAGCCACACGTTCCACCACACCGACTACGCCCGCTTCGCCGGTCAGGACGTCGCGGTCGTCGGCGCGGGGGCTTCGGCGATCGAAGCCGCGGCGCTTCTCCACGAGGCGGGCGCGCGGGCGCAGCTCCTCGCCCGCGGGAGCGAAGCCATCATCCACGGTCGGATGAACAAGGACCGCTCGCTCATCGAGCGACTCCGCAACCCGAACTCCGTGCTCGGGCCCGGCCGCAAGAACTGGCTGATCGAGAACTTCCCGCTCGCGCTGCGCGTTCTCCCCGAAGAGCGGCGCGCGCGCATCGCCACCGGGTACCTCCCTCCCGCCGCCCCCTGGTGGATCAAGGACCGGTTCGAGGGCAACGTCCAGCTGTCCCTCCGTACGGAGGTCGTGTCGGCCGAGCGCATCGGCAACAAGGTCCGGCTCGGGCTTCGCGACGCCGGCAGGGAGCGCACGCTCGAGGTCGACCACGTCGTCTCGGGCACCGGGTACGAGTTCGACCTCGACCGGCTCCCGATGCTCGACCCCCAGATCCGGCAGCGGCTGCGACGGGTCGTGCGCGGTCCCTCGCTCTCGATCCACTTCGAGTCGTCGATCCCGGGCCTCTACTTCCTCGGCCCCGTCGCATCGCTCAGCTTCGGCCCGCTCTTCCGCTTCGTCTGCGGCGCGCGTTACGCGGCGCCCGCCGTCGCCCGCCACATCGCCGGCCCCACCCGCGAGATCGTCAGTGTCGCGCGGCGTCTCGCCTTTCGCCCGCGCGCTGGAGCCGCAGCCGCCGTCAGCTGAGACGGCTCGGCTCCCTCGCGGGCGCCCTCGCGTCCCCGATGCTAGAACCCCGCACCAAGAGACCCCTCGAAACGATCATGAACGAGCGATTCGCGAGCCTTCTCGGCAAGCTACGACGACAGCGCGGCACGTCCGTGGCCGGACTCGCGGTGAAGGCCGCGGGCTTCGCGCGCGAGACCGTGACCGCAAAGGTCGCTCTGCAGACGTGCGATCAGGTAGGGCCGGGCGCTCGCGCGATCGGTGGCCGGCCTGTCGTCGAGAACGAGGGTCGGCTCGAAATCGGCGCCGACCTGCGCATCAACTCGCGGTGGAGCCCGGTCGAGCTTCAGGTCGCGAAGGGCGCAACGCTCGCGATCGGCGACGGCGTCCAGATCAACTACGGCACGCTGATCGCGGCGCAACAGCGGGTGACCATCGGTAGTCGCGTGATGATCGGCAACTACTGCATCATCGCCGACACCGAGGTCCCCGGCACGCCCGCCGCGGAAGGGGCGCCGGTGCTCCCGGTGACCATCGCCGATGACGCCTGGTTGGCCGCGCGCGTCACGGTCCTCCCCGGAGCCAAGATCGGCGCGGGTGCGGTGATCACTGCGGGGAGCGTCGTCGGGGGAGAGATCCCGCCCGGCGTCGTTGCCGGTGGGATCCCGGCGCGCGTTCTCCGCGACGTCGCGTCGCACGCACGCGCGAACGGCGCACACACGAACGGAGCGGCCACGCACGCCCCCGTCCCAACCTCCTCCCCATCGTACGTCGAGCCGAAGCCGCGCGAAGTGGCGCACCGCGGGACGATCATTTCCGATTTCACGATCAGCGAGCTCGCCGGTCAGCTCGGCGCGATCGAGGGGCCGGGCGTGGAGGCGGACGTCGCCTCGTTCGGCCAGGTCGTGCAGGCGCTGCTGCAAGGGCCGCCCGCGGGGTACGACGACTTCGCCGTCGTCTGGACCCGCGCAGACTCCGCGGCCCCCACGTTCGCGAAGGTCGCAGCGTTCGAGCGCGTCGACATGGACGCGCTGCTCGCCGAGGTCGATCGACACTGCGAGCTGATCGTGAAGGCGGCGAGCGCCTATCGCACCGTCTTCGTCCCGACGTGGACGCAGCCTTCGTACGAGCGTGGCTTGGGGCTCATCGACCTGCGCGATGGGGGCGTCGCGCGCGCCCTTCACGCGATGAACCATCGCCTCTTCGAGAAGCTCGCGGCAGCGGGCAACGTCTACGTTCTCGACGCCGAAAGGTGGATGGCGCGCGTCGGCAAGAACGCCCAGCCGCCCAAGTCCTGGTACATCGGCAAGGTCCCCTTCCACGCCGAAGTGTTCGCCGAAGCGGCGCGCGACATCCACGCGGCTCTCGGAGCCAAGGCGGGGCGCGCGCGCAAGCTCCTCGTGCTCGACCTCGACGACACGATGTGGGGCGGCATCGTCGGCGACGTCGGTTGGGAGAACCTTCGCCTCGGGGGGCACGACGGCACCGGCGAGGCCTTCGTCGACTTTCAGCGGGCGGTGAAAGGACTCACTCGGCGAGGTATCGTGCTCGCCGTCGTCAGCAAGAACGAAGAGGCCACGGCGCTCGAGGCGATCCGCAAGCACCCCGAGATGGTCCTCCGCGAGGAAGACCTGGTCGCGTGGCGGATCAACTGGAAAGACAAGGCGCAGAACATCCTCGAGATCGTCAAGGAGCTGAACCTCGGGCTCCAGTCGGTCGTCTTCATCGACGACAACCCGGTCGAGCGCGCGCGCGTCCGCGAAGCCCTCCCGGAGGTCCTCGTCCCCGAGTGGCCGGAGGACAAACACCTCTACCGGAGCGCGCTCGCGGGGCTCCGCTGCTTCGACGTCCCTTCGCTCACGAAGGAGGACATCGAACGAACCGCGCTCTACGCCGCCGAGCGAAAGCGCGACCAGCTACAGGCGAGCGTCGGCTCGATCGACGAGTGGCTCCTCGGGCTCGGCATCCGGGTCGTCGCCGAGCCGCTCGCCCCGCACAACGTGCAGCGCACCGTCCAGCTCCTCAACAAGACGAACCAGATGAACCTCTCCACGCGTCGGCTCACCGAGAGCGAGCTGACGGAATGGGCGGGCGCTCCCCATCGAAAGCTCTGGGCGGTCTCGGTGTCGGACCGCTTCGGTGACGCGGGGCTCACGGGCATCGTGAGCGTCGAGGTCGAGGGGGCGAAGGCGTCGATCGTCGACTTCGTGCTGAGCTGCCGTGTGATGGGTCGGAAGGTCGAGTCGACGATGGTGCACGTCGCCGTCGAGCACGCGCGGGCGGCTCGCGCGGCGCGCGTCGAAGCGCGCTTTCAGAAGACGTCCAAGAACAAGCCGTGCCTGGATTTCTGGAAGGACTCCGGCTTCCGGGCCGAGGGCGAGGAAGTGTTCTCGTGGGAGGCGAGCGCACCGTTCGAGCTCCCGCGCGCGATCGCGCTCGAGGTCGAGCGATGACGGCCCGCTGGCTCGAGGCCTGCGACGCCGTAGGCGCGGAGCCTCTCCTCGATGCGCGGCCGACCATCGAGAACCGCGGGCGAATCGAGATCGGCGATCGTTTCCGGCTCGCCTCGCGCCCGGTGACGTCGCACATGGTCAGCGGTCCCGAAGGCGCTCTCGTCGTCGGCGACGACGTCGCGATCGCCCACGGAGCTGGGATCGCGACGTTCGCACGCGTCGAGATCGGCCACGGGACTCGCATCGGCCCGTTCGTCATCATCATGGATACGGACTTCCACGTGATCGGCGATCGGTCGGAGCGCCACGAGGCGTCGCCGATCCGCATCGGACGAGACGTGCGCATCGGGACGCGGGTGACGATCCTTCGCGGCGCCATGATCGGGGATGGCGCCGTCGTGGAGGCGGGTTCGGTCGTCTCCGGCGACGTTCCGAACGGCGCTCGGGTCGCGGGCGTGCCCGCTCGCCTCGCGTCCGGCCCGCGCGACGCCACCGAGCCGGACGACGATGTCCCGCTCGTGGTCATGCGGACGCTGGGGCTCTCGGAGCCGCCCCCGCTCGGATACGGACCGCGGCAGATCGCGCAGTGGGACTCGCTCGGCGCGCTGAAGCTCCTGCTCGCGCTCGAGGAGACGTTCTCGGTGATGCTCGCGGAGGACGAGGTCGCGCGTGTCGCCAGCGTCGGCGATCTCGCGGCCGTCGTGGCGCGCGCGAGAGCGCGAAGCGTGCCTCACGAGCCGACACTGTGACTCCGCGCGCGTTGCAGGTCTTGGCTAGGAGATTGGGATAGGCTCGCGCCCTTCTCAAGTCGAGCTGGTTTCCCGAGCAACCATGGGCACGAGCGCATCATCGCCTTCGACCTTCAGTATCGGCAGTCACGTGCTCGTGCGGTGCGAGGACGGTCCCCTCGAGGTCGAGGCCACCGTCTTCGCCGCCACGCTCGCTACGCGCGTGACCACGTCGGCCGGTGAGGCGCGCGCGCGCCTCGCGAGGTCGGGGCTCACGACCAAGTTCGCGTCGGAGGCGCTCGCGGCGATCGATCGTGAAGCGTTGGCGTCGTATGCGCGCGCCGAATGCGTCCTCGCCGTGCTCCCGGACCTCGGCCCTTCGGAGGTCTTCGCGGGCCGAAGCTACGACCCCGACGCGGAGGCGTACGAGGGAGCGTGGCTCGACCTGCGCGCGCTCGCCGCGGATTTGCGCGTACCGGGTGCAGGGCTCTTGCTCCAAGGGCTCTACCTCGTCTCGATGCTCGAGGAGCTCGTGTCCACGACGGCGATCACGCTGGAGCACGGTGGTCGTGGCAAGGCGGCGCGCATGGCGTTCCTCAAGCCGACCGCCCTGCTTGGTGCGCTCCGCCGCCTCGAGCCTCGCCCCCAACCCGTGCTGCGTGACGAGAACGAGGTCGCGCGCGCAGCGCTCGCCAGTTCGCTCCGCGACCGGACGACGGCAGCGATGCCCGCCGCGCGGTCGCGCCATTTTGGAATCGAGCAGGGTCTGGCGGCGATCGACCTGCCGACGCGTGGGCGACTCGCGGACGGCGTGCTCTGGACACTCGAGCGGCAGCTCGCCGCGAACGACACGCGAGGCGTGCTCGAACGGATTCAGGGCTACGTGCGCTCCAACGGTGAGACGCAGGCGACGCGCTACATTCGTGCGCACCTCGCGCTCGTCGAAGGGGTCGAGCCTCCGCGTCGGATCGCCGAGGACTTGCTGGACGAGGGGCGCGTGGGCGCGCCTTTCTACGAGCTCGAGCTGCTCAAGGCGCGCGCGTGGATGGCGGCGGGCGTGTGGACCTACGCGCGCCACTTCGCGCGCAGCCTCGTGGACGACCCGAACGTCTCGGACGCCGTCTCGCTCGGCGCGCACGAGATCGTGGAGGCGGCGAACGCTCGCGGCGTCGGGAGTGGGCCTCCCGTCTCCAGGTCGACGCCGTTCCCCGAGGTCGCCCCTACCACCGAGCGATCCGCCCCGCCATGGAGTGCGGCGCCCGATACGTCTTCGGTGCGATCGGACGCGATCAAGCGCACGAGCGTCGTTGCCAGCCCAATCTACGTACTGGCCGGACACACGAAGATCGAGCCGCCCCCTTCGTCGCTCGAGCTCCCCATCGACTTCGAAGAGCCGAACTCGGACCCTTTCGCCGAGAATCGGGAGACGTCGATCGAGGCCGAAGAACCAACGGAAGTCGTCGCCCTACCTCCCGAGTCCGCCTCCTTCTACGGGACCGATCGCGACGAAGCCCCGTTCACCGCGCCGACGTTCGAGGCACGGCAGCGGTCCGGCGCAGCGATTCCGATCGACCGCGGTCACACGACGGACCTGCCTCCGCCCATGCAGCCGGCGACCAGGCCCATCGCCGCCGCAGCGCAGGTGCCCGCACGGTACGTGCCCGAGGACGTCGAGTCGTTGTCGATGCCGGGAGGCCTTCGCGACGAGCAGCTGGCCGAAGGAGTCGCTGCCCGCAGCGGCGACGAGATTCGCATCGTGTCCACGCGGTACGCGCGCGCGCTCGGCCGCGAGTATCGCGAGCGCTACGGCGTACGCCTTCGCACCGATGCGCAGGCCGTCGAGTGGATGCAGCGCCACTTGATGACTCGGTGGGGCGAGACCGGTCTCGTCGGCCCCGAGGCGATCGCCGACGTCCGCCGTCATGGCGCCCTGCTCTCGGAGCTGCTCGCACGTGCTCTCGGGGGCCAGTGGGTCGACGTGACGCCGAGCGAGATCGGGTACTGGGCGATGTTCGTTCCGCCTCGCACGCGCACCTGGCCGTTCGGGCGCGTGTACCGCTTCCTCACCCTTGGTCACCGTGAAAAGGACCTGGTCAGTTACTACCTCGATCTCGCAGCGCGCGCGCGCAGCGGCTGACGGACGCCTCCCGCACGGGGGGGACGTCCCCCCTAGGTGGGGGGTCGCGCACGATCCAGGGATAATAAAGTAATGTTTTCTAACACCGCGGGCGGAACGGCTGAATGCGCCGTATCCGCTTGAAACAATACAGCTTAGCCGTCTTTCTCGTTCGCAAAACATGTCGAACCGTCACTGGACAGGTTCTAGCGACATGGTAAGCCCGGGGTCGCAAAGATTCGCTTCCCCCGACCTCTCGCACCCAGCAGCTTGGGCGAGAAGGAGCTCCCCCTGACCGCTGCACGGATGGGGGCGCGCCGGAAACGGAGGTGGGTCGGTGCTGCGGCTGAGATGCCGTAATGGGGGCGTCTTCTCTTTCGTCTTCTATCGCACACGGGAACACATACGACACCATGCTCTCGCTGCTCGGACCGAACCCAAGAGAGACGGCTCAGAAGCTCAATCTCGTTGGTGACTGCTTGATCCTCGCAGCCGCATCGGTTGCAGCGACCATGCTGCCCGAGCTCCATCGCATCCACTGGCTCGTCGCTCTCGGCATGGGCGCCGCGGCGATGCTCGTCTGGGGCCTCATGAGCCGCGCGCTGCGCCACTACGACGTCTTCAACGGCCGCGCGGTCGTGGGCGACATCGCGCTGACATCGGTGCAGCTCGCGGTTCTCCTGATGGTCCTCTATGGGCTTCGCAGCGCCGTCGCCCGCTATGCGATCGCGAGCGATTTCCACCGCTTCGCGATCGTCGCTTTGCCGGGCATCGCGTGGCTGCGCCTGACGATCAACTGGGTGCACCACCGCGAGATCCGGGTTCGTGACGTCCTCGTCGTAGGGATCGGTCCTCTCGGTCGCCACACCGGTCTCGAGATCCGCGACGGCAAGAACAAAGACATCAACGTGTACGGCTACCTTCGGTTCGCCGATGAGCCGGTCCACGACCGCCTCCCCGCCGCGATCATGGGCGACGCGGCGAGCCTCGAAGAGTTTCTGAAGAAGCACGTCATCAGCGAGGTGTACATCGCCGGCAACGGCGACAAGCACCGGGCGGAGATGCAGCAGGCGATCCGGGTGCTCGAGCGCTTCGGCATTCCATTCGCGCTCCCCGCGTGCAGTTTTCGCTTCAGTCGCGCGCGGCCCGCGCACGAGGTGGCTGTCGCTGACGGGTACGTCCACTACCTGAGCGTCCGGCACAAGCCTCTCCAGTTCGCCTTCAAGCGAGCCTTCGACATCGCGGCCTCAGGTGCGGCGCTCGTCGCCCTCGCCCCGCTGATGATCGGGGTGGCGATCGCCATCAAGCTGACCTCGCGCGGCCCCGTGCTGTTTCGGCAGGAGCGCGTCGGTTACCACGGGCGCGCCTTCAACATGCTGAAGTTCCGGTCCATGGTGATCAACGCGGAGGAGCTGAAGAAGAAGCTCCTCGCGCAGAACGAACAGAGCGGCCCGGTCTTCAAGATGAAGCGCGACCCGCGCATCACGGCCGTTGGCCGCTGGATCCGGAAGTTCAGCATCGACGAGCTCCCTCAGCTCATCAACGTGCTTCGCGGCGAGATGGCCGTCGTCGGTCCGCGACCGCCGGTCCCGTCCGAAGTGATGCAGTACGAAGCGTGGCAGCGTCGTCGCTTCTCGGTTCGCCCAGGCCTCACGTGCGTCTGGCAGGTGAGCGGGCGCAATCAGATCTCCTTCGAGGAGTGGATGTATTTGGACATGCAGTACATCGACCATTTCAGCCTCGCGCAGGACTTCGCGCTCATCCTCAAGACCATTCCCGTAGTCGTCACCGGGCGTGGAGCAAGCTGAGATCACCATGGGCTTTGGTGCTGGAAGAACGGTTCTGTTGGTGAACGATCATCCGGGTGAGCGAGACGTCCTCCTCCGTCACCTCGTGGAGGAACGGTTCGCGGTCCATCTGGCAACGGACTACCAGTCGGCCGTGAAGCTGCTCGCGATGATCAAACCGAGCGTCGTGTGCGTGGATCTGACGCTGCCGCGCGAGTCCGGTTACGACCTCTGCGAGTACATCCGCGCCGAGCCCCGTCTCGCCTGGTTGCCGATCCTCGTGATGAGCGAACGTGGTTCTCCTGAGGAGATGGCGCACGCCGAAGAGATCGGCGCGAACGCCTACCTCAAGAAGCCGTTCTCGGGCGAGCGCTTGCTCAAGTACGTCGGCGCGCTGCTCGACGGCGCGTCGGCGAGCCGCCCCAGCGTGCGCCGGTTGCGGCGGAGCGAGCCCCCGCCGCCCTGACGGACAGGCTTCAGCGCGCGCGCCGCAGCTCGCGGAGCACGATGAGCAAGAATCGTGGATCGCGTACGAGGTACCGATGCCACATGCGTCGCGGTTCCTGCCCTAGGCGGTAGAGCCACTCGAGCCCATTGTCCGACATCCAGGGGGGCGCGCGTCTGACTTTGCCTGCGATGAAGTCGAGCGTGGCCCCCACTCCGACGAGCACCGCCGGACGCACGTGCTCGGCGATGGCGTGGCTGAAAAGCTCCTGCTTCGGTGCCCCGAGCGCCACGAGCACGAGATCGGGGCGCGCGTCACGGAGCGCTCCCACGATGGCGTCATGGGTCGCCGCGGGGTCCTCCACGTCGATCCTCGGCGCGGCCACTCCGACGACGTTCAGGCCCGGGAGACGCCTCACGAGCACGGCCCGCGCCTCCTCCGCGGATCCAGGCAGACCCCCGAGGAAGAACACGCGCCAACCTCGTGCCGCAGCGCGCGCGAGCAGTGGCTCGACGAGATCGGAGCCCGAGACCTTCTCCGGGAGCGGGCGCCCCATGAGGCGCGACGCGAGGAGCACGGGCATCCCGTCCACGAGCGACAGCGAGGCCGCTGCGTACGCGGCGCGGAAACGCGCGTTGTCCTCCGCCTGCACCACATGATCGACGTTGGGGGTGAAGACCATGCCCCCCGCACCACGCGAGACCAGGGCGTCGATTGCGTCGATCGCCTCGTCGAACGTGAGGGAGTCGATCGGCACTTCGCCGATCTGCATCCGTTTGGACCACTCGACGGCGCTCATGTTGCTCAGTTCTCCAGGGCGCCGGGCGCGGGCGTCTGCAAGTGCAAGTCGATGACGGTGATGGAGTAGGGGGCGACGAGCTCGACCACCCCGGGTGCATTTCCGGTTTCCAAGGGGACGAAGCCAGTCGCGCCCGTCGTGTAGGTGAACGCGCTTTGCGACTGGATCGGGCCGCACCCGTCGAGCTGCACCGTTGCCCGCGCTGCGGCGTCGGGCGAGAGGTTCAAGAGGACCATCACGAGGCGCGTCCCCGCCTGGTCACGCGAGGCGAATAGCGAGGTGAGACCTCCACTCGACGTGCTCGAGGTGGGCATCGTGAAATCGAGGAAGCGCGCGCCCTTGCCGTCGTAGTTGCGGTAGGCGCGAAATGCGTTGGCGACTGCGGAGTCGGCCTTCGGGTACGTCCAGTAGAACGCCGAGGACACTCCTTGCTGCGCGAAGCGACCAAGCGCTTCGGCTTCGGCCAGCGCGCCGCTCATGTGGTTTTCGCCGCCGAAGTTATACTCGCCGATCGAGATTCCGACCCCCGGGTAATTCTCGGCGATCCAGTTCTTCAAGCGCGGCAGGAGCATGATTGTGTCGGCGATCCACGACTCGTCCACGTAGGTCGAGTCCCAGAGGGCGCGCGTGGAGCGGATGCGGAGTGCCGCGGTCTTCGCGTCGATCTGGTCGTGACCGAACACGTGCTGCCCTTGAGGGTAGAAGTGAACGTCGAGCAGATTGACCAGCCGCGTGCCCGTCTTCTCGTCGTGCTCGCGGAGCTTGCGCAGCCACCACGCGAGCAGGGGGACGTCGCCGTGTGCGCGGCGATCCGGCTTCAGCGTGAAGCTCACGGCCTGGTCCTTCGCCGAAAACGAGTACTCCGGCCATCCCCACGAAGCCGGCCCCGCGATGATCGCATCGGGATCCGCCGCACGGATCGCCGAACCGTAAGCGATCGTCCTCTCGAGTAGCTCGTCGTAGGTGACCGGGTCGGGGTGTACGTCGCGATGAGTCGAATTCCAGAGCCCCGTTTCGTTGTCGAGGATGTATTCGTCGACGCTGCGACTCCCGCTCTGCGCGTCACCTTTCCTGATCGTCTCGACCCACCGGCGGACGAACTCGGGCGGCGCCGCCACACTCGTCAAGGTCGGCGACTTCGGAGCGAGCGGCTTGCCGTCCGGGCCGTTTCCGTTCCCTGCGTTGGCGCGATAAGCGTCGGTCGCCTGCTGCGCACCGAACACGCTCACCGGGAACCCTGAAGACGTCGTGTCCTTCGCAACCCAGCCGAGCGTTGGGACGGTGAGTGCGCTCTTCACCTGGTGCGCCGCGTCCGCCTTCAGGAAGTCGGCGTAAGAGGCGACGCTCACGTTCTCGAAGTACCAATCGTTCGCGGTGTTCCAGGCGCCGCCGAGCTCCCAGTTGTAGCGTGAGGTCACGTTGCCACCCCACCTGCGAATCGTCGCGCCGAACGACCACGCCGCGGCGTCGTCGATGCCACGCTGAGCGTCGTAAGCGATGCCGAAGATCCGCGGGTCGATGCGCTTGGCGGCCGCGCGGCAATCGACAGTCAGGGTGACTGGGCGCGCGTTCGCCGCGTCGATCGTCGCGCCGGAATGCATCGGAGTGCTCGGCGCGAGGAGCGCGATCTTGTCGAGCTGCACCCAGCCCGCGGGCACTTCGCGAAAGGCGCGCAAGACGATGCGATCGAACGGCACTCCTTCGGGATCGAGGACGCTCATCGGAACGACGATCTCGCTCCAGCCTTCGCCTACGTCGCGCTTCTGATCGGGCCTGATCTTGATGCGTGGAAACGTGGACGAATCGGTCATTTCGACGCGGAGCTCGAGAAACTCCGCTTCGCCCGGGGGCATCTTCACGCGGAGCGTCACCCCGCCGAAGGTCGCCCCCTTGTCCGACAGACCAGGCTTCGCGATGATCCAGCCGCCGTATTTCGAGAAGTCGACGCGGGCGGGACCCGTCCCCTTCACCTCACGCTTCGTCCAGCCGTAGTCCTGCCATCCGTTGGCGAGCTTGTCGTCGTAGATGGTCTCCGCGATCGTGACGGGAGCTGCTGACGCCGAGGGCGCGGCGCTCGCGCCCGCTCCGTAGCCGTTGCTGCTCGAGATCGCCTTGGGGCAGGCGGTGAGTGAGGAAAGCGCGGCCGCGGCGAGGAGTGCCGATCCCACGGCGGCGAGGACGGATCGCGTCACCGTGGGCCTCGATCCGCTCGCGTCCCATTGCGGGCGGTTGGCGTTCGCGCCTGGCGTGCCTGCACTCGGGTGCTCACGATCGGATCGGGGGAAGAAACGAGCGAGTCCGGCGGCACGGACTCGCGAACGAACGCGCCGGCCATGATCTTCGATCGCGCGCCAATCGTGATCGGTCCCACGAGGGTCGCGCCTGGGCCCACGTGCACGTCCTCTTCGATCGTGGGCGCGCCGCTGCGTCCGCTCGCGTCTGCGCTCGTACCCAGCGTCACGTGCTGAAAGAGGATGACCCCGCCCTTCACCTTCGCCTCGTCGCTGATGGCGAGCCCCATTCCGTGCACGAGCACCACGCCCGGCGCGAAGTCCGCCTCCCAGTGGATGTCGGACCCGTAGAGGTGGCGGATCACGCGCGACACCGCCTGGGGGGCGAGCGGCACGCGCGCTTCTTTGCAGAAGCGCATGAAGCGGTAGGCGGCCATCATCTGAAAGCCGATCTTCTGGACGGTGTCGCGGAGCATGTCGGGATCGCCCGCGCCCTCGCTCCGGTACTTCGTTCGGTAGCGCCAGAGCGTCGCGTGATCGGCGCGCACACCCTCGATCAGGTTGCGGAGCGCGATGGCCGTCGTCTCCCGGGCGCCGCGGGCGCCGCGTTTCTCGGCGAACTCGAGGTAAGCACGCGCCGCACCGAGCACGCCCCCGGCTTCGTCGCGCAGACCACGCGCATACTCCATCCCGTAGACGAGCGTGCTGCCGGCGAGAGCGAGTCGTTCGAGGCCGAGCGCGTCCGCGCCGAGTGCGATCTGCATTGCGCCACGCGCCACGGCGCTGGCCGCGCGCGGAGTGAGGATCGAGGCCGCGAGGAAGGGGCGCGACAGCGGGCTCACGATCCCGAAGTAACGCCACGGGTTCGCGTCGGGCACGTCGGCGTGCTTCTTCCCGATGCGCGTGTCGAAGACGCCGTACTTGTACGCGCGCTTCATCCACCCTTCGAGGCTCGTATGGTCGGACGAGTGCACGCTGTACGCCTCGTCGCTCACGTGGAAGTGCGCGCCGCTCTTTTCGAGGCGCACGCCGAGCTCGGCGTCTTCGGAGTGGCCGAGGGAAAAGTCGAACCCCCCCGTCTCGAGGTACGCCGCGCGACGCATCGAGAGGTTTCCCGTCCACACGTTCACGCCCCGGAACGTGACGCGGCCGTCGCGGACGCCATCGGCAAAGCGCTCGAGCACACGCACGTGAAAGCGCTCGAAGAGCGTCATCTTCATCGACGCATCCTGACGGATGCGACCGAGCACGACGGCTTTCGGGTCACGATCGTGGATGCGCAAGTGCTCGGCGGCGAGCCCGGGGGGGGCGAACATGTCGTCGTCGATGAAGAGGATGACGTCGCCCTTGGCCGCCGTCGCTCCGTGGTGGCGCGCTGCGGCTGCTCCCTGGTTCTCCTGGCGAATCACGCGCAGCGAGAAAGGCCACGCGCGCGAGCGCGTGCGTGGCTCGGCGGGTTCCTTCGAGCCGTCGTCGACCACGACGACCTCGAATGCGTCAGCGGAGACGCTCTGTTCGGCGAGCTGGCCGAGGAGGCGAACGAGGAGATCCGCGCGGTTGTACGTCGCGATGATGACGCTGAGCCTAGGGGCGCTGTTCACGCGAGCTTCTCCGGTCTCACCAGGATGCTGCCCAGGAACTTCTCGCGACCAATCTCGTTGATCGCGTCGGTCGCGGCGCGAATGTGCGACTTTCCGAGCGTCATGCAGAGCACCGCGGCGTCGGCCATGCTCGCCACGGGTATCGAAGTGGGGTTCTCCCCGATCGCCTTCAGGGCGATGATCACGCGCTGGCCATGAGCGATCTGCTCGGTGAGCTCGCGCAGCTCGTGCTCGACCATCCGGAGGGTGAGGTCCCGAAAGTCGAGCACTGCGGTCGGTTGCCCGCGGTACGACCACGCGATTCTCGCCAGTAGGTTGGCGATGGCGAGCGGATCGACCTCCGCGCCGGTCGCGACCACTGCGAGCGAGCGCCAGTCGCGACGCTGCGTCGCGAGCCACAGCTTCTGGAGCGCAACGCTGTCGAGCGGTCCCGGTGCGCCCGAGCTCCTCGCGACCAGCGCATTGCTGGGGGGCGGCACGGACTTCATGGCGCCTTCTCTCTTGTCGTGCGGACCCACAGATCCTTCTTCTGGCCGCGCTGGCGCACCGTCAGGATGACCTTCCACGCCATGTATGCAGGGGCCCAAAGCAGGTCGCGGACGCCGGCCATTCCCACGCCGGCGAGCACGACCCCGCGACCGACGTAGCTCATGACGAAGAGAAGCGACGCCACCCACGGAATCCAGACGAGTGAACGCGCCCCGGCACCGTTCGGCGCGAACAACGCGAATGCGACGCTGACCGTGCAGCCCAGAACGATCGACAGGACGAGCCACGTGAGCGGCGGCACGAGCACGTCCATGGCGAGGTCGGCGAGGACCGGATCGCCGCGGCGGACGGCTTCCCCGACGAGCTTCGGTGCGTGCGTTCGTGCAATCGCGAGGCGCCCGGCTTCCCAGCGCGTGCGTTGCGATCGCGAGGCGCGTTCCGAAGAGACCATCTCGCCGAGGACGTGCGCCTCTTGCACGTAGTGAACGCGATGCCCAGCGAGGCCGAGGCGAATGCCGTACTCGAGGTCCTCCACGACGGAGAATGCGTCGTGGGGGACTTCGCGAAGCACTGGCACCGCAAAACCCATACCGTTGCCGCGAAGTCCGGCGGATACCCCCAGCCTCTCGCGACCGAGCGACCGCAGGACATGGAAGAGCGCGAGCGCGATCACCATCAGGCGCGTCCGCCACGAAGCCAGCGGGTTGCGGACGCCGTATTCGGCCTGGACGGCGGTCGCTCCGGAGGCAAAGCGCGCGTCGAAGGCACGGAGCAGGTTCGGCGAAACGGTCGTGTCCGCGTCGACCACGGTGATGGCGTCCGCGAAACCGTCGGCCATCGATCGCTCGAAGGCGTGTGCGAGCGCGTATCCCTTGCCGCGAAGCGTGGCATCGGCACGAACCAGTACGCGTGCGCCCGCCGCTTCCGCGCGGGCAGCGGTGGCGTCCGAGCAGTTGTCCGCGACGACGATCACACGCCGCATTTCGGCCGGATAGTCCACCGCGAGGAGGTTCGTCACCGTCGCTGCGATTCCATCTTCCTCATCGTGCGCGGGAATGATGACGTCGAAGCGCGTCTTCGGGACGCCATAGGTGGGCGCCGCTCGCCGGCCGGAAGCGAGCGTGAGCAGCATCGTGTAGGCCGCGCACGCGAACACCGGCAGCGACAGCGCGACGAGCGCGACGTCCAGAGCGAGGATCACGGAGAATCGACCTCGCCGAGAAGGGGCAGCTTCAGCCGCCGATGGACCTGCGATGCTTCGACGAACCTGCCACCGAGCAGATCTGCGAGCACCGCCGCGCCTAGCGCCATCCCGAGGCTTGCAAGCAGTCCGCCGAGGACGAGCGCGAGCACGTTCGGCTTGACTGGCTTCTTCGGTACCTCGGCCGGATGCACCACGCTGAGGCGGTACTTGAACGCAGCGCGTGCCACGTCGAGCTCGATTCGCGCCGATTCGATTCGAGCCTCGAGGTCGGTGAACTTCTGCGTCGCGCTCTCCAGCTTGTACCGCGCAACGCCGACGCCCGGGTCCTCGGCTGGCGGATTCCCCGACGCGCGCGTCGCGGGGGCGGCGGCTGCCGTCGGTGCCGCGGAGGAAGGCCTGTCGCCCGGCGGGCGAGCAGCGGGGGCCGCGGGTGCCGTCGCGGCGATCTGCGCGACGATCGCCCCCTCGTCGTTCTTCAGTGCCGCTAGCTCCGGCGGGTCCTTCTGGGCTTCTTCGATTCTCGACTTGAGCGCGAGGACCGTCGGGTGGGCAGGCGTCAGAGTCGCGAGCGCGTCCGAGAGCTGCCTATTGAGCTCGGCCAGCTGCGAATCCTTCGCGCCCTGGATCGTCTTGATCCGCGCACGGCGCTCTTCCAGGAGCGCTGCGAGCGCCGAGTCGGCGCTGCTCGACACCGCCGCCCCTTTGGCGACCGACCCCGCGGAGGCTGTCTGTGCACGTGGAGCCGGCGAGCCCGTTGCAGCGCTCGCGGCGGGCTTCGAGAGCGCTTCCGCACCCCTGAGCTCGACGAGCGCCGCCCCGATGTTGTCGTTCTCGTCGGCGAGGTGCTTCTGGAGGATGGCGATCGCTTCGTTGATGACACCGACTTCGGCGTCGTACTTGGCGTCGAGGAAGTTCTTCTGGACGGTCGACGCCAGCTCGTAGGCCATCTCTGCATCCGACCAGTCGACGTTGATCGTCACCGTCGAGTCTTCCGCCGTGACCGTGAGCTTCTTTTCCACCAACCCGACGAGCGCACGCATCTTCTCGTCCTCGGTGGGCGGCTCCGCGATCAGTCGGAGGACGGCATCTTTCACCCGCTGGATGGGGGGACGAGCGACGTCCCAGCGGTCGACCAGGTCGACCTGTTTCACCAGCGAGATCATGTTGTCGCGTTCGACGACGACGTCGGCCACGTTCCTCGTCAGGTTGTCCGCCTCGCGTGGGACCGCGCGGTTCGGATTCCCGAGCGCAGGGAGCACCAGGTTCCGTTGGACGAGGAGCTTCACCTCAGTCGAGTAAGTACGCGGAATCGCGACGAAGGCGATTGCGGTCGCGGCGAGGCCGGCAACCAGGACGCCGATCGACAGGCGCCTATGTCGGCGAGGCGCGCGCTTCGCGAACCCCACCAACTCGCGGATCCTCTCGAGATCGAGCCCCGACTCATCGTCCTCCCCGGACGCGTCGTCGAAGCCGGATTCGAAGTCCTTTTCCGCCATAAGGTCGCACGCTATAGCATAGCGCCCGTAAGGCGCACCTCGGCCTACTCCGGCATTTCCAGCGTGTCCGCGCGCTCTCTGCTCGCGTGTAACCTCGACATTCGACCTCCGTGCTCGCCGCTGCATTGATTGCGCTCCACAGCGGCAGCTACGCCGATCTCACCGGCACGCTGACGATCGTGGATCGAACGGAAGTCCGGACCCGCAACTACCAGGGCGAGACGGAGCCGGCCTTCGATGCGGTGAACACGCCGGGGGCACGACTCGACCTCGTCGGCCGTACGGTCGCGTTTTCGCTCGGCTACTTCCCGAGCTTTACGCTGGCGGATCTGGAGCTCGGGCTGCACCCCCAGCTATTCCAGACGATCTCTTCGGCCGTCTCGTGGCGCGCGACGAGACGCCTTCGACTCTCGCTCGGCGAAGATGGCTCGTACGGCCTCCAGAATTACGCGTATCTCAACCCGCCGACGGAGCCCACCGCCGTCTCGGGTGCCCCTGTCGCTGCGCCCGCAGCGCTCCAGCTCCTCCCTGGCGCCCAGACGATTCGCTACGGCTCGTCGCGGTCGTGGGCGTCGATGGAGGTGCGCGCGTCGCGCGATCTGCAACTCACGTTGTCACCGAGCTGCTTCATCGGAGGTGGTCTCGACAGTGCTTCGCGCGAGGCCATCCCGTTGCAGACGACGCCGCGCGTCCAGCTCGACGTCATGGCGATTCTCGATCGTCGCGACACCATCACCACCACGTTCGCGGCTGTCGACTCGACGTTCACCGCGTTTCCCTGCGATCCAAGCACGGGTGGCCCTCCGACCGCTGCGTCGCTCGCGCTCACGCCGAACGCCACGTGCGCCCCTCACGATGATCTCGTCGAAGCGTCGGAGACGTGGCGACGTCGGCTCACTCGCTCGGACGAGATCGCGCTCGCAGCAGGTGTCTCGGCGGCTCGTGGGCGTTTCGATCTGGCCGGTGAGCGCACCGTCGTCCTTCCGACCGGCGCGGCGACGGTTCTCCATCGATTCGCTGAGCACGGAGAGCTGACGGCCGAGCTCCGTGTCGCACCGGTCATCGACGTCCGCTACGGCATCATCGACGAGCGTGGTCAGGCGCGCGTCGCGTGCAAGTGGACATTGGCTCGGCTGGTTTTCGCCGTGAGCGGAGGCTTCACGCAGTCTCTCCCGGCGAGTGAGGTCAACGCCGTCACGTTCGCAGGCGCCGATGCCGAGAGTCGCTACGCCATCGGCAGCGACAAGCGCTTCGAGGTCGGCGCAGGTCTTCGCGGAGCGTGGCAGCAGCAGCAGCCGTACAGCCCGTTCTTCAGCGACGTGGTCTACGCCGTCTTCGTCTACCACGAGCCCGCTCTGCGGCTCTGGCCCTAGAGCTCCCGCGCCGTGCTTCGCAAAATCCTCAATACGCTGGTCTTTCTCGCGCTCACCGCCGAGGTCGAGGGAGAAATCTTCGACGGCAAGTGGGGCACGATCCTCATGCCCATCGGGACGGCGATCTTCAGGCCGTCGCCGATCAAGGTCACGCTCTTCGATCTGATGCTCCTCGGGGTGCTCGTCGCGGGGGTCTCGGCACAAGGGCCGGCGAGACTGCGTGCGAAGCCGGTATCGCGCGCGCTCTCCGTCGGGCTCCTCTCGATTCTCGCGGAGTGCATATGGGGCTTGGTGACGGGCGGCGACATGCGACAGACGACGTGGCAGATCCACCACTTCGTTCTCATGTTCGTCGCGGCGTACGCGATGATCGCGATCTATCGCACGCCCAAGCACCTCGTCGGGCTCGGCAAGACGATCCTGTACGCAGGCTTCTGCCGAGCGGCAGTGCTCATCTACTACGACCTCACCGTCGTGCGCGGAATGGCCGAGCGTCCGGCGACGCTGACCACGCACCACGACACCGTGCTCTTCGTGACCTGCATCATCATGGCGCTCAGCTACGCGCTCGAACGGCGCACGATGAAGGCTGCGCTCGTCGCGTTCTTCAGCTTCGCCGTCTTCGCGCTCTGCATTCAGCTGAACAACCGCCGGCTGGCGTGGGTCAGCCTCATCTTTGCGCTCGTGGTTCTCTACGTGACGATGCCGGATCACCAGCTGAAGAAGCGGATCAAGCGGGGCGCGTTGATCCTTGCACCGGTCCTCAGCCTCTACATCGCCGTCGGGTGGGGGCGAACGGAAGGCATCTTCAAGCCCGTCGGCTCGCTGTCGACGATGTTCGGCAAGCACGAGGACGCTTCGAGCGAGACGCGCAACATCGAGAATTACAATCTGATCCAGACGCTGAAGACCAACCCGATTCTCGGTACCGGTTGGGGACACGAGTATCGCGAGATCTCGAAGGCCTACGACATCTCCGAGATCTTCAAGCAGTATCGATTCATCCCGCACAACAGCGTGCTCGGGATCTTCGCGTTCACCGGGTTCTTGGGCTTCGTCGGGGTGTGGGTCGTGTTGCCCGTCTCGGTGTATTTCAACGCGCGTACCCGCCGTTTCGCGCGCGCGCCCGCAGAGCGCGCGGCTGCCGTCTCCGGCATCGCCATCGTCGTCATCTACGCGAATCAGGCCTACGGGGACATGGGGATGACGTCGCTCACCGGCAGCATGATCACGGCCGGCGCCATCGCCGTGGCCGCGCGTCTATCGGTGATCACCGGGGCGTGGCCGGGAGGAAAGACTCCTCCGCCCGCGGCTCACAAGCGCGGATAGATCACGAGGCACGCGAAGACGTAGAAGGCCACGAACAGCGCGAACGTCACGACCGTTCGCCGGAGGCCCCTCCGAGCGTTCGCGTCACGCGCCGCGAAGAGTGGGATGGCGAGAGTCGCGATCACGACCGAGAGGAGCAGGAGCTTCTGCACGGTGCCTGCTCACTCGACGACGACGACGTCCCCTGTGCGCAGGACGAACGAGGATGCTGCCAGCTCTCCGCGCGTGACCTCGCGGTACGTGAAACGAATGCGCAGCGGGTGAGCGCCTCCGCGCAGCACGAAAATGCGATCGCGATCGGCGAATTCCGTCACACCGCCAGCTCCGGCGAGCGCCCGGGCGACGCCTGCTCCGTGCTCGATGGGGTAGACGCCTGGGTGCGACACTTCTCCCAGCACGCTCACCGTGCTGCCGCGCTCTTCTTCGACGTCGACGATGACGCTCGGCTCTTTCACGTAGTCCTTGAGTCGCGCCTCGATCTCCGCGCGAAGGGCCGACGGTCGCGTACCGCGGGCGCCGATGTCGCCCAGGATGGGCATCACGATGCGACCATCGTCGCGCACGCGCGCCCGCGCGTTCGAAAGATCGTCGTGGCCGAGCACGCGGATGGCGAGCAGGTCTCCCGACTCGATCATGTACTCGGTCGAGGTCGTCGCCGGCTCCGGCGGGAGATCGTTTACCCAGACGTAGTTGCCGCTCCCCGCGCAGGCGGGGAGAGCGAGGGAAAACGCTGCAAGAAGAGCGGGCTTACGCGGGAACATGGCGTCCTCGGGCGGCGGATCGGACCAAGTTGTACAGCTCGACGACGTCCACTGCGCCGGTCGAGACGATGATCGCTACGTAGAGAGCGAGGTCGACGACGAGCCGGGCGGGTCCCAGACGGGACATTGCGATGTGGGCGACGGAGACGACCCCGCATGCCCCCAGCGACTTGACCGCACACAGGATGCTGCGGCGATCCCACGCCGTTCGCCCGATCATCGCCAACAGCGTAGCCGCGACGAGCACTTCGCAGGCCACGCTGATCGCCGCCGCGACCACCCCAGCGCCGCCTTCGCCCAGGAGGCGGTACGCAGGGTGGATGAGGAACAGGTTGAGGAGCGCGTTCAGCGCGAGGGAACCGACCGTAACGCTCGTCACTCGCCACGAGCGGTTCGTGAGGTTCAGGTGGGTAGCCGCGAGCATCGCGAGATACACGGCGACGAACATCGGTGACAGTACGCGCAGGCTGCCGATGGCGGGGAGGAACTTCTCCCCGAAGAGGCGGGTCACGATCAGATCCGCGCCTAGCGCGAGCATCAGCGAGACGGGGACGGCCAGGGCGAGGACCCCCTCGATCGCGCGACGGAACATCGCGTTCAGCTCCTCACGCGATCGAACCGCCGCATGCGCGAGCTGCGGCATCAGCACCCAGCTCATCAGCGGGGCCATCAGCATGGCGATGCCCGAAACGTTGGCTGCGGCGCCGTAGAAGCCGACCTCCTTGTCGGGAAGCAGCATGCCCATGATGTTCACGTCGATTCGCGCGTAGAGCGCGGCCGCCACCGCGGTGGCGTAGAACGGCGCGCTGGCCCGCAGCACGAGCCACGTGTTCGGGAGATCGATGCGCAGCGTGAGCGAGCTTCGCACCAATCGTAGAAGAACGAGAAGGCGCAGGGTCTCCGAGAGCAAGAAGGCGACCGCGAACCACTCGATGCTCGCGTGCATCACCAGCGCCACGCCGACGCCGCCGCCCCAGAGCAGTTTGGACGTGACGTTGAGCAGCGCGAGGCGCCCAACCGTCTGCGAGACGTACAGGAGCGTCGCCAGCGTCCCTGCGCAGATCGATGCCATCTGGGCGAGCCCGAAGATGAAGACGGTCCGCAGGAGCGCCGGAGAGCGGCCCGTCGCAACCAGCAGCCACCCAAGCGCACCGAAGAGGATCGCGCTCGCGAGGACGCGGACCAGGAAGAGACCCCCGAGGAACTCGGACGTATGACTCGGGCGAGCGGGGATTTCCTTCTGGATGTACGTGTCGAGCCCGAAGCCGATGAATCCGAACGCGTTGGCCGCGAGCACGTCCGCGAAATTGAACTCGCCGAAGAGAGCGGGGCCCAGGCTGCGCGGGAGGAAGAGGCGAACGACCAGCGCCACGCTCCACGTGGCGACGAGCGAGCCGCCAAGCACGATGGCGTTCCGCACGGCGTGAGCGGCGTTCCCGTGCGCGTGCGCGGGCGCTTCGGCGTCGCGCGTCGCGATCGGGGCATCTACGCTCATCGGCCCCATGGATAGCGCGGCGCGGCGCGTTCGCAACGAGTTCGTCGGGCGCGGGACCTCGTGAGGCCGCCGACGAGCTCCGTCATCGCGCCGAGAAGTGCGCCTGCATCCACGCGCGGACGCGCGCGACCACACGCTCGCGGTGGGGCGTGCGGGCGAACGTGTGGTCCGCATCCGGGTAGTACTCGAGCTCGATACCGTGCGCCTTGCCGCGCATCTTCGCTCCGAGCATTTCGTCGAACTGCCGCGCGTGATTGAAGTCGCTGTCGCCTCCCGTGAAGACGAAGAGCATCGGCACTCCGCGCGCCGCCAGCGCCTTGTAGTCGGCGCGGAGCTGCTCCGGCCGAGGATAGGCACGCGTGTAGACCGACTCGCCGGCTGCGGCCTTCTCTTCGTCTTCTTTGGGCTCTTCGCGCGCGGTCTCGCTCGCCGCGGGCGGGTGCAGGCGCTCCTGAGCCTTGACGAAGACGCGGCGCCAACGCGCGCGATCGAGGAATCGGAGCGGGTAGCGCCTGTAGAAACCGCGCGTGCGGAAGGCGTACCCCTCGAGGAAACACACGCCGACGACGCGCGGATCGGCGATCGCGAGAGCGTGTGCGGCATCGGTGCTCGAGCAGAATCCGACGAGCACGAATCTGCGGATCCCCTTTCGCTTCTCGAGAAGCGCCATCGCGTCGCGCACATCGTCCATTGCGCGATCGAGGTCGAGTGCCGCTGCGCCGGGCCGGACGTCGCTGTCGCCCATTCCCGAGATGTCGAAGCGGAGCGAGGTGATTCCGACGGCGGCGAGGCTTCGTGCGAGGTCCACGTTCACGCGGTAGGGCCCGACGTGATGGTTGATCCCCACGTTCCAGAAGAGCACCGCCGGCGCATCGGGAACGGCGAGCCCGACGCCGGGCTCGGTGGTGATCCCGGTGAGCACGCCGCCGGGACCGAACGACACTGCTTTCTCGATCACGCGCTCGCTCCCCCGAGGTGCTTGGCGATAGCGACCAAGACCTTGTTCGAAAGGAGCGCCGCTTGGCGCTCGCCGGCGTTTGCGGCCGAAGCATCCTCGCTCACCTGGACGTATCCGACATCCCGATCGGCTGCGGCGAGCGCGTCGCGGAAGGCGCGATGCTCCTCGCGCGACTCGGACGCGAACATCGTGACGCGCTCGGCGCGGCACGGAGAGGTGCGGCGCAGATCGAGGTTCGTGATTTCGCCGCGAAGCTTGCGGGGAAACGGATAACCCAGCAGCTCGTTGCGCGTGGCCGGGAGCTCGTGCAGGAGCGTCAGCGTCTGCGCTGCATCGTGGTCCTCCAGCTCCTCGACATAACGCGAACCGCTCACGACCGGCTCCCACAGGACGAGATTGCGCACGTCGAGCTTGTCTGCGGATGCGAGCGTCGCAATCGCCGCACCGAGCCGCATTCCGACGACCGAGAGCGTGCCCGCCGAGGAGTTTGCACGGAGCTCTTGTGCCGCGACAGTGACGTCTTCCAGCCAATCGGCGAAACACGCGGTGTGCGCGTCGCCCGCCGAGTCGCCGCTGCCCGACCAATCGAAGCGCAGTACGTGAAAACCGTCCCGCGCGAGCATCGCCGCGAGCCGACGAAACGCCCAGTGCGTGACGTTGTACTCCTGCACGCCTGGATAGCAGAGGAGCACCGCCTCGTCCCGCGCTGCTTGTCCACCCGGCGCGTGATACACCCCGAACAGTTGCCGCTGGGAGCTACCAAAGAAGAAGGGCTTCATCCCGTTTTTTCGCACATTACCATTTGAACCGAGCGCGAAGCGGTAACAGGCTCGCGAGCGCCCGAAGGGCCCCGCGTTGGCGCGAAGTGGAATGTCCGGTCACCATCGGGCGCACTGCAGAACAAGAGCTGAGCCATATCCGCTCGGCTCGCCGGGGAATGTCCCCCCTTTACACATCGGCGATCGTTCCCCAGAACGCGCCGTCCCTTAAGACGCGAAGAGGCAGAGTTTCCCATGTCCAATCTCGTTGACGACGCGCAGGGCGCAGGTTCCGGCGCGCAGCCGGAGTTCGATCCGTTCGCCGGACCGCTTCTCCTCGCGACGGTGCCGTCCACCGAGCCCCAGCGGGAGATCTGGGCGGCCATGCAGGTCGTGGACGATGCTTCGCTCGCCTACAACGAGTCGATCACGCTCTGGATGAAGGGGGCGCTCGACGTCGAGACGCTGCGTCAGGCCTTGGCGGACCTCGTCGCGAGGCACGAAGCGCTCCGCGCGACGTTCAGCGGCGACGGGCTCACGCTCATGGTCAACGAGAGCATGGTCGTACCGTTCGAGGTGCTCGACTGGTCGTGCGAACCGGCTGAGGCGCAGCTGGACGCTTGGGACGCGCTTTTGGCACGCGAGGTCACGCTGCCGTTCGATCTGCAGCACGGGCCGCTCGCTCGAGCCGTGGTGGTGAAGGTCGGCGCTGGCGACCATCGTTTCGTCTTCACGGCACACCACATCGTTTGCGACGGCTGGTCGACCGCCGTGCTCGTACGAGACCTCGCGGCTCTCTATTCGTCCCGCCGCGGGAGCACCGCGGCCCCGCTCGCGCCCGCCGACGGCTTCAGTGGGTACGCGCTCGCGCTTGCCCGGAGTCACGGCGATGCGCAGAGCTCCGCTGACGAGGCGTATTGGCTGCAGCGGTTCTCCGGTGAAATACCGATCCTCGACCTCCCCGTCGATCGCGCCCGCCCGCCGCTCAAGTCGTACGGTGCTGCCCGGGAAGACGTCACGCTCGGGGCCGATCTGGTGCGGGACCTGAAGCGCGTTGGCTCCAAAGAGCGCGCGAGCCTCTTCGCGACGCTGCTCGCAGGCTTTGCCACGCTCCTCTCCCGTCTCTCGAATCAGGACGATCTCGTCGTCGGAATCCCCGCAGCTGGACAGGCTGCGGGCGATCACGAGAATCTGGTCGGGCACTGCGTGAACATGCTGCCGCTCCGCCTGCGGGTGGATCTCGAGCAGCCTTTCACGGCGCTTCTCGGGCAGGCGCGCACGACGGTGCTCGATGCCTTCGAGCACCAGAATCACACGTTCGGCGCGCTGCTCCGCAAGCTGCCGATACCTCGCGATCCGAGTCGGTCGCCGCTCGTTTCGGTCATCTTCAACGTGGATCGGGGCATGGCGTCAGACGCGATGCGCTTCGAAGGGCTCGAGACGCGCCTCACGACCAACCCTCGTCACTTCGAGAACTTTGAGCTGTTCCTCAACGCCGTCGAGCTCGATGGAGAGGTCCAGCTCGAGTGCCAGTACAACACCGACCTCTTCGACCGCGAGACGGTGCGGCGCTGGCTCGCGACCTACGAGCAGATCCTCCGCGGCGTCGTCGCGGACCCGGTCTGCGCCGTCGGAGGGATTCCGATCCTGACGGACGCAGAGCGCGCCCAGCTCCGGGCCTGGAATGCGGCGACCCTGCTCGAGACGCCGCATGGCACGTGCGTGCATCAGCTGATCGAAGCGCAGGCCGCGCGGGCGCCGAGCGCGATCGCGGTCGTCTACGAGGGGACGAAGATCTCCTACGCGGACCTCGATGCTCGTGCGAACGCCGTCGCCCAGCGGCTGCGCGCTCTTGGAGTTCGCAGGGGGGCGCTCGTCGGTCTGTGCGTCGAGCGTTCGATCGACATGGTCGTCGGGCTCCTCGGCATCCTGAAGGCGGGCGGCGCCTACGTGCCGCTCGACCCGGGCTACCCGATCGATCGGCTCGCCTTCATGGCGCAGGACTCGCAGATGCGCGTGCTCGTCACGCAGGAGGCTCTGCGCGCAGAGCTCCCCGTGGCGGTGGAGCACGTCGTCACGCTCGAAGCCGTCGAGCGTGCTGGAGCGCCGCTCGCGGACGGCGAAGACGCGGCACGCGCTGAGGACGTTGCGTATGTGATCTACACCTCGGGCTCGACGGGGAAGCCCAAGGGGGTGCTGGTACCGCACCGCGCGGTCGTGAATCTGCTCGCCAGCGTCCGCCGGACGCCTGGAATGAGCGAGCGCGATGTGGTCCTCGCGGTGACGACGCTCTCGTTCGATATCGCGGTGTCCGAGGTCATCCTTCCGCTCACGGTCGGCGCGTCGATCGTCCTTGCGAGCCGCGAGGTGGCGGCCGACGGCGTGCGGCTCTTGGCGCTCCTCGACGAATCGAAAGCCACCTTCCTCGATGCGACTCCGGCGACCTGGCGCCTCATGCTCGCCGCCGGGTGGCGAGGGGGCGAAGGGCTCAAGGCGATCTGCACGGGCGAGGCGATGCCCCGGGATCTCGCGGTCACGCTGGTAGCGCGTTGCGGCAGCGTGTGGAACGGGTACGGGCCCACGGAGACGACGGTCTGGTCGACCTTCTACGAGGTGAAGGCGCCCGTCGGCCGGGTCCTCATCGGTCGCCCAGTCGCCAATACGCAGGTGTACGTCGTCGACGCGCGCATGAACGAGGTTCCCATCGGCGTCGTCGGCGAGCTGTTCATCGGTGGCGCCGGAGTGACGCACGGGTACTGGAATCGTCCCGAGCTCACGCGCGAGCGCTTCGTCATGCACCCTGCCCTTGGGGGCGACCGCACACTCTACCGGACGGGCGACTTGGTGCGCGTCCTCCCCGACGGAAACCTCGAGTGCCTCGGGCGCAACGACAGCCAGGTGAAGGTTCGCGGCTTCCGCATCGAGCTCGGCGAGATCGAGAACGCGCTCGGGCAGCATCCCGCGGTGGCGCAAGTCGCCGTCATCGTGCGCGAGGATCGGCCGGGCGACGTGCGGCTGGTTGGCTACGTCGCTCTCGCGGCGGGGGCGAACCCCACCGACGCCGAGCTGCGCGCGCACCTCAAATCCAGCTTGCCCGACTACATGGTGCCGCAGGCCATCGTGCGACTGCCGACGATGCCGCTCACTCCCAGCGGGAAGATCGACCGGAAGAAGCTGCCCGCTCCGCAAGCGGGGAGCGCGGTGGCCGCGAGCGACTTCGTGGCGCCCAGGACCGACGCCGAGCGGAAGCTCGCGGTGATCTGGCAAGAGGTACTCGGGGTCGGTCGCGTGAGCGCGCACGACGACTTCTTCGCGCTGGGTGGCCACTCGCTCCTCGCGTCGCAGGTGCTCGCCCGTCTCCGGCGCGACCACGGCGTGAATCTCACGTTCCGCAAGATGTTCGAAGCGCCGACGTTGGCGAAGCTCGCGGCGCTCATGGAAGGCGCCCCCTCCGCGTCGGCGGCGGCCGCCGAGACCGCGATCCCGCGTCGAGTGACCGCCGAGCCTGCGCCGCTGTCGGTCGCGCAACGAAGGCTCTGGCTCCTCGAGGAGATGGATCCTCAGCAGCGGCTCGTTCACAACCTGCCGGCTGCGTGGCGCCTGGATGGCACCCTCGACATGGCCGCGCTCCAGGCGAGCGTCGACGAGCTCGTGCGCCGTCACGACACGCTGCGTACGAACCTGCGCAAGCAGGGGGGCGAGCCTGTGCAGGTGATCGCCGACGATCGGCGCATCGTCATCGACCAGGTCGACATGCGCGAGGTGCCCGAGGCCCAGCGCGAGCGGGCGATCGAAGCCCGCGCCGACGAGCTCACGACGGTGCCCTTCGATCTGGAGCGCGACGCGCTCTTGCGCATCACGCTCTTCCGCACCGGTGAATCTTCGTACGTGCTGTACACCCTTCGGCACAACATCATCTGGGACGGCTGGTCGTTCGACATCTTCCTTCGCGACCTCTCCGCGCTTTACGGCGCGATCTCGCGCGGCGCGGCGAATCCGCTCGCGCCGCTCCCGATCGCGTACGCCGACTACTGCGAATGGCAACGCACCTGGCTGCCCGGCGAGGGCTCCGGGCAACAAGCCGAGTTCTGGCGAACGCAGTTCATCGACGAGCCTGCGCCGCTCGAGCTTCCGACCGACCGCCCTCGCAAGGGGAGCCGTTCCCATGCAGGGTCGAACGTCGGGATCCACATCCCGCGCGCGACGGGTGAGGCGCTCACGGCGTTCGCGCGCGAGCGAGGTGCGACGCTGTATATGACGCTCTTCGCCGCCTTCAACCTGCTGCTGCATCGCCACTCGGGCCAGACCGACGTGCTGGTCGGTACCCCGGTTCGCGCGCGCACGCGTCCGGAGCTCGAGGACATCATCGGGCCCTTCGTGAACACGGTCGTGCTGCGGACGAAGATGGCCCCTTCGATGACGTTCGCGGACCTGCTCGACCGCGTGCGTGACGCCACGCTCGACGCCTTCAGTCACCAAGACTTTCCACTCGAGTCGCTTGGGGGGCGGCCGCCGATGGTGCGCGCGTTCTTCTCGCTGCAGGACGCGCGGAGCCGACCGCCGTCGTTCGGAGATGTCCAGGTGTCGCAGTGGCACGTCCAGCCGCCAGCGGCGGCGAGCGAGATGATGCTCTGGACGATGGAAACGCGCGGAGATCTCTTCGCGATGCTGAACTACAGCACCGATCTATTCGACGCTGCGACCGCAGAGCGCTTTCTCGCGGAGTTCGCGAACGTTCTCGACGAGGTGCTGCGGGATCCGCAGCAGACGATCGGGAGCCTCCCCATCCTTCCGGTCGCGGAACGAGAGCGCATTGCCGCGCTGGCCGCGCCGGCGAACGCGCGCGACGCGAGCGACGTGACGGAGATCGTTCGCGCGCACGCGCGTGAGACACCTGACGCAGTTGCGGTGACACACGACGGGCAGGCCACGACGTACCGTGAGCTCGTACGCCGAACCAATCGCCTCGCAAGGGAGCTTCAGGCCCGCGGAGCGGGCCCCGGCAAGCGCGTCGCCGTTCGGCTACGCGGCAGCGACGTGGTGGCGGGAGCTCTCGCGGTGCTCACGTCGGGCGCGGCGTGCGCCCTGGTAGGGGACGATGCCGCGATTACACTCGACGCCATCGACGAGGCGACGCTCGCGGCGCATTCCGACGATGGCTTCGCGCCGCGCGACGGCCACGTGCTCGCCTATGCCAACGTGGCGCAGCGGGAGCTCGCAAGCTCGCTCGCATCGTTCGTGGCGCACGCCGAGATCTCGCGCGAGCGCGTTGGATTCGCGCCGGCACGCGCCGACTCCATTGTTTCGCTTCACGCGCTCCTGATCCCGCTCGTGGCAGGGGCCAGCGTCGTCGTGGCCCCGGAACCGGTGGACCCCAAGGGGCTACGCGACGCGCTCGCGGCCAGTCTTGCCACGCTCTACGTCGCCGCGCCGTCGACCTGGAGAGGGCTCGTCGCCGCAGGATGGCAAGGGGGCCCCGCATTCGAAGCCGTCGCGATTGGGCCGACGAACCCATCGCTCGCGCGCGCTCTGTCCTCACGCACGGGAACGGCGTGGAGCGCTTTCGCCCCCTGGGCCGCCCCTTTCCTCGTCGCGGCGCACCGCTTGACCGACGCGGACGAAGGCTGGCTCCTTGGGGCTCCTCTCGGCGCGGCGAAAGTCCGTGTGGTCGATGTGCTCGATCAGCTCGCGCCAGCTGGGGTCCACGGTGAGCTCGTTCTCCGACTCGCGGCGGGCGGGACGGTCCGCACGGGTGATCGCGTCAGGTGGCTCGCGAGCGGCGAGCTCGCTCACGTCGGCCGGGCCGATCACAAGGTCGAGCTTCGCGGGGTCGTCGTTGACCTCGACGGCGTCGCCGCCGAGCTTGCCCGCCATCCCGCGGTGGCCGACGCAGTCGTTGCCGTGCGCGACGACCGCCTGGGTGAGCCTCGCCTCGTGGCCTACTTCGCCGCTCGGTCCGGCGAGAGCTTCACGGAGACGGAGCTTCGCTCTCACCTCCGTGCGAAGCTGGACGCGGCGGCCGTGCCGCAGATGTTCGTCGAGCAGGAGAGCTTGCCGCGCGATCGCACGGGAGCCATCGACGACGACCGCCTCCCTTCACCCTACGAGACGCGCGCAGGGGGAGAGCACGTCGCGCCTCGTACGGAGAGCGAACGCTATGTCGCGGGCGTCTGGGCGGAAGCGCTCGGAGCCGCGCGTATCGGGATTTACGACAACTTCTTCGACCTCGGAGGCCACTCGCTCCTCTGCTTCCAGGTCATCGCGCGGATCGAGAAGAAGACCGGCACGCGCATCAGCCCGCGTCTGATGCTCCTCAGCTCTCTCGAGCAGATCGCCAAGAATCTCGAGAGCTCGCCGGTGGCATCTGCGACCCCGAGTGCTCCGCCGCGCGCGCCGGTCGCCGAGGCGCCAGCGCCGCTCGCGAGCCGGCTCTTCCAACGTTTGAAGGACGTGGTGAAGCGCTGAAGAGGGGATCAGGGCGCGGCGAGCGCGCTCTCGAAGAAGGTGACGATGCGGGTCGAGTACGCTCCGCTCGTCGCCTCGTCGAAGCCCAGGTGCGTGCCGCCCGGCACGATCCAAAGCTCGGCACGAGGGCCGCTCGCGTCGCGGAGAGCGCGCGCCATCTCCACGGGGATCACCGGGTCGTCGGCCCCCGTGATGTACAGAACGGCGCGACCCGCGAGCGCCGGGGCCGCGTCCATCGGACGGAGCGGCTCCTGCATGAAGTAGCGGTCGACCCAGAGAGGGCCGAGTGCGCCGAGCGCACCAAAGCGACGGTACTCGTAGCGCGTCTGCGCTTCGGAGTCGGTGAACGCGCCGATGATCGCGAGTGCGCGAAGGCGTGGGTCGTGGGCCGCGCCGACGGCGACGAGCGCCGCGCCCACGGAGAGGCCGAGCCCCCCGATGCGCTTGGGGTCGACATCCGGCTGCGACTCCACGAAAGACACGGCGCTCCGCAGTGCTAGGAGCTCCGGCGCACCGTAGTTGACGCTCCCCTCGCTATCCCCGTTGCCGGGCCAGTCGAAGAGCAGAGCGCCGAACCCCTTTGCCTCGAGCGCTGCCGCCTCCGCCGCGACATCCATCCTCGACCCGTTCGACCCGTGCGCGAGCACCACGGCGGCACCGTTCCTGGACGGGATCCACCACGCCGCGACGCGTGAGCCGTTCCCGCTCGTGATCTGCACATCGCGAATCGCCGGGATCGCGGCGAGCGACGCGGGGCGCGAGACCACCACGCGCCGCGGACGGAAGACCCTCCACTCGGCCCGCGCGCCGCGGAGCGTGATCACCACCATCGCCGTCGCCGCCGCAGCCACCCCGAGGGCTACGGCTCGGCGTACGTTCATGACGGGCTGGTCACCTTGACGAACTTTCCTGGGCTCGTCGGGTTCGGGACGAACCACGCCGGGTTCCCTTCGGGGTCGCGACCGAGCCGCGCGCCTGGCACGGGCGGACGCGACGAGTCGAGGGAGGCCGCGTTCTCTTTGGGCGGAGGCGCCGGGAGGAAGCCCGCCTCTTGCATCTCGGCCGTCGCCTCCTTGAAGGCCTTGATGACGAAGTCGACCTCGGCGTCTCCGTGTGAGCTCGTGAAGAAGCAGGGGAAGCCATCGTAGATGTGAACGCCGCGGTCGCGCAGCATGTAGAAGAAGAGGTCACCGAACGGCTGCTCCTCCGACCAGAACGGCTTCCACAGGGAGCTGAAGTGCTTGATGACCATCGGTGCGCCGACGCTCGCGAAGTGAGCGTTCAGCTCCGAGGCCAGCCGGGCGGCGTTGCCCGTCACGCGCTGCTGAAGCGCCGGGCCCTGCTCCTTCAGGTGGAGCAGCACGGCCCGCGCCGCCGCGAGGGCGAGCGGATGACGGACGAACGTGCCAGCGAAGTACGTGACGCCGACCGTGGGAATCGAGGCGTCGCCGAACTGCCAGTGCCCTCCGTCGAGCGCGTCCATGTATTCGCGCTTTCCGGCGATGACTCCGATCGGATAGCCGCCGCCTACGACTTTCCCGTACGACGCGAGATCGGCCTTTACGCCGAAGTACTCCTGCGCGCCGCCGATGCCCGTGCGGAAGCCCGTGATGACCTCGTCGAAAATGAGGAGCGAGCCGCTTTCGGTCGTCAGCTTGCGGAGCTCGTGGAGGAACTCGCGCGGCTGAAAGTCGGGCCGTCGGCTCTGAACCGGTTCGACGAGAATGGCGGCGAGCTCGCTCGCCTGCTCCTTCAAGATGGCGAGCGTCTCCGGGGTGCCGTAGTCGAGGACGATCACGTTCTCGGCCGTCGAGGGCATGATGCCCGGCGCAGCGGGGACGGCGCGGAGCTTCTTCGTCCCGCGGACGATCACCTCGTCGAAGATGCCGTGGTACGAGCCCGTGAAGATCGCGATCTTCGACCGTCCGGTGATGGTGCGCGCGATGCGCATGCATCCCATGACCGCTTCTGATCCGGTGTTGCAGAAGCCGGCGCGATCGTTCCCCGTCAGCTCGCAGAAGAGTTTCGCGGTCTCTCCGGCGAGGGGGGGCGTCGGTCCGATCTCGTGGCCGACGCGGAGCTGCTTCTCGACCGCGAGATTCACGAACTCCGGCTGCCATCCGAACAGGTTGCAACCGAAGCCGTTGAGGACGTCCACGTACTCGTTGCCGTCGATGTCCCAGAGCTTCGGTCCGCCTGAGCGCGTCACCACGAGCGGGTACACGAGCTCCTTCATCGCCGGCCGGAAGCCGGTGACGACGCGCGGGTCCGCGAGGTGCGCACGGTTGTCCTGGGCGTGCTGCTTCGAGCCGCTGGTGCGCGCGTTGTAGCGTCGCGTGAACGCTTCGAGGCGGGCCTTCTGCTTCGGCGTCAGCGCGTCGTTCTTGTGCGTGTGAATGCGGGCGATCGCGCCGAAGGCCTTCTTCACGTCGTACTTCGTGTGGGCTTCGGCGAGGGGATCCGCGGCCGCTGCGGCGGCCGGCTCCGGCCGACGGGGAGCCACCGCTGCCACCGTCGCAGCAGGAGCCGTCGTCGCCGGGGGAGCCGCAGCGACGGGCATCCCTTGGGGCGCCGCACCGAGCGCCGCGAGCTGCTGCGCCATGATCCGAAGCTGCTGATCGATGACGTACTGGAGCGTTCCGGCCGTTGCGCTCGATGCCGCGAGCGGCGCGAACGCGATCGGTGCGGTCGCTGCCGGAGCGGTCGGCGCCGCGCTTGTCGTCGGCACCACGGGAGCCGCGGCGGGAGCGGGCGCTGCCTCGGCCGGGAGTCGCACGTCCAGCTCCCTGGCGAGGCGCTCGAGGGTCGCGAACTCCTCGATGAGCTGCCGGAACGTGAGCTTGACGCCATAGGACTTCGACACCCTGAGCGCGACCTGCGTGAGCAGCAGCGAATCGAGCCCGAGCTCGACGAAGGAGGTCCCGTCATCTCCGTCGCCAATCTCGACGCCCGAGGTGTCCTCTAGGAGGCGCCGAAGCTCGCCGGTGAGGCGCGCGGTACGTGAAGCCGAAAGCTGCTGCGTCGATTCCATGATCTCCTCGGTCGGGGGGCTCGCTGAAGCGGGTGAAGCGTGGGTGGTGGTCGTCGGTTGGACGACGGGAAGAGGAGCTAGCACCGGGGACGTCGCTGCGCTGTTGCGCTCGATCCAAAAACGCTGCCTCTCGAAAGGATACGTGGGGAGGGGGACGCGCCGGCGGGGGCCGTGGATGCGCGCGCCGTCGAGAACGACGCCGTTCATCCAGAGCTGCCCGGCGGCGTTGAGCAACGACGCCCACTCCGCGGCGGGGTCGTCGGTCAGTGACGAGACGGCCACCTGGGTCGCGCGATCGCTCACTTGTTGGCGCGCGAGCGTGGCGAGCGTCGTGCGCGGCCCGACCTCGAGCAGGAGCACCTCTTTCTCGGCCCACAGCGTGCGCACGCCGTCAGCGAAACGCACGGTCTCGCGGAGATGGCGTGCCCAGTACATCGGGTCGCGCGCCTGCTCGACGGTGATCCACGTGCCGCTCACGGTCGACACGAACGGGACGCGAGGGGGCGACAGGGTCACTTTTCGCGTCAGCTCCGCGAACGGTTCGATCGCGGGATCCATCATCGGCGAATGGAAGGCGTGCGAGGTGTGGAGCGGCTTGCACACCACACCTTCGGCTTCCAGCCGGCGAGTGAGGGCATCGATCTGCGGGGTGGGTCCAGCGACGACGCAGAGCGATGGGCCGTTGTCGGAGGCGATGGCGAGGTCCGTGTCCTTCAGGCGCTCGCGGACGGTCGCGGCAGGCTCGCGGACCGAGAGCATCGAGCCATCGGGGAGCGCTTGCATCAGGCGGCCGCGCGCGGCGACGAGCACCAGCGCGTCCTCGAGCGTCATCACGCCCGCGAGAACCGCGCAGACGAATTCTCCGACGCTGTGCCCGATCATCGCGCTCGGTTTGACGCCCCAGCTCTCCCAGAGCTTCGCGAGCGCGTACTCGATCGCGAACAGGGCAGGCTGGGTGAAGCGCGTTTCGCGAAGCGCGGCCGCGCTGGCGGCGGCGTCGCCGTTCGTCGGGTGCATGACCGTGCGCAGATCGAGCTCGAGGTGCGGGCGGAGGAGCTCCGCGCACTCGTCCAGGGCTTCGCGGAAGACCGGCTCATCCTCGTAGAGGGCGCGTCCCATGCCGACGTACTGGGCGCCCTGTCCCGGAAAGAGGAAGACGACGGACGGGGGAGTCGTGAGGGTAGCCCGCGTGCTCGGTCGGGCTGCGCTCTCGCGAAGCTGCGCGACGACACCCGTGGCCGTGTCGCAAACGAAGGCGCTCCGGTGGCGGAAGGCGCGGCGCCCCACGTGCAGCGTGAAGGCGACGTCGGCGAGGCTCTGGGGCTCTCCGCTCTTCGCCAGATGATCCGCGAGCGCGCGCTTCGCCGCATCGAGCGCGCCGGCCGAGCGTGCCGAAACGAGCAAGAGCTGCTTCGCACGACTCGGACGCGAGGGGACAGGTCGAGGTGCCTCCTCGAGGACGGCGTGTGCGTTGGTGCCTCCGACGCCGAAGGAGCTCACGCCGGCCCGGCGCGGAGTCTCGCTGCGCGGCCACGGAGTCAGCTCACTGATCACGCGGAAGGGGCTGGCTGCGAAATCGATCTTCGGGTTGGCCGCCTTGTAGAAGAGCGTGGCGGGGATCTGTTCGTGCGTGAACGCGAGCGCCGTCTTGATGACGCCGGCGACGCCCGCGGCAATGACCGAGTGGCCGAAGTTGCTCTTGATGGACCCGATTCCGCAGAACCCGACGTCGCTCGTGCGCGAACGGAAGGCGCGCGTGAGCGCCTCGACCTCGATCGGGTCGCCGAGGGGGGTAGCCGTGCCGTGCGCCTCGACGTAGCCGATCGTCCGCGGATCGATCCCGGCGTCCGCGTGTGCGCGCGCGACTACCGTCGCCTGCCCTTCGATGCTCGGAGCCGTGAAGCTCGCCTTGCCACCGCCGTCGTTGTTGATGGCGACGCCGCGGATGACGGCCCAGATCGTGTCGCCGTCGCGGACGGCGTCGTCGAGCCTGCGTAGGACCACGAGCCCGGCGCCGTCGCTGAACACCGTGCCGCGGGCGTCGGCGTCGAAGGTGCGTGTGCAGCCGTCGTCCGAGAGCATCGCCCCCTCTTGGTACAGGTAGCCGCTCTTCACGGGCACCGTGATCGAGACGCCGCCGGCGAGCGCGAGGTCGCAATCGCCGGACTGGAGACTGCGGACGGCGGAAGCGATCGTCACGAGCGACGTGGAGCATGCCGTGTGGATGCTGACCGCGGGGCCGGTGAGATCGAGCCGGTGCGCGATGCGCGTCGCGACGTAGTCCTTCTCGTTGGCCACCATCGACTGGAAGGTGCCGAGCGCGTCGACGAGATCGGGGCGCGTGACGACGTTCTCGCTCCAGTACGAGTCGTTGTACTTGCCGGCGAACACGCCGATGGCGCCGTCGAAAGACTCCGGCATGTGCCCCGCGTTTTCCAGCGCCGCCCATGCCAGCTCGAGGAGGACGCGCTGCTGCGGGTCCATGATCTCGGCTTCCTTCGGGGGAATGCCGAAGAAGCCGGCGTCGAACTTGTCGACGTCGTCCAGGATGCCGCGCGCCCTCACGTAAGTCGGGTCGCCCTTCAGCGATGCCGGGATGCTCGGGTCGAGCTCGGCGTCGGTGAAACGGGACGTCGTCTCGCGCCCGTCGCGGAGCACGTTCCAGAGCGCGTCCACGTCGCGCGCGCCGGGGTAGCGCCCCACCATGCCGACGATGGCGATCGCTTCGCGCCCGCACCTCGATTCTCGAGCGGCGAAACGTGCGAGCTTCGACTCGAGCGCGCCGCCCGAGCGCACGGCCGTGACAAAGCTCCGGATCGTCGGGTGCTCGAAGAGACGGAGGACCGGCGCGTCGATACCGAGCTCGCTGCGGACGCGGGCCATCATGCGCACGGCGAGGAGCGAGCTGCCGCCCAGGTCGAAGAAGTTGTCGGTCGCGCCCACCGGCGAGATCCCGAGCAGATCGCGCCAGAGCGCGGTGAGCGCGACCTCGTCACCGCCCTTCGGGGCCACGTACTCGTTGGCGAGCTCGGGGCGATCGCTCGAAGGGGCGGGGAGGGCGCGGGTGTCGAGCTTGCCGTTCGTGGTGACCGGGATGGCGCGGAGCAGCACGAACGCCGCGGGCACCATGTAGTCGGGGAGGGTGACGGCGAGCTTCGCGCGGATAGCTGGCGTGGAGAGCTTTGCGCCGTCCTCCGGCACGAGGTAGGCGACGAGGCGCTTCATGCCGGGCACGTCCTCGCGTGCGACGACCACGGCGCGCTTCACGCCGTCGCACCCGGCGAGCGCCGCCTCGATCTCGCCCAGCTCGATGCGGTACCCGCGGATCTTCACCTGCGAGTCGGCGCGAGCGACATAGTCGAGGAGCCCGTCACGTTCGACGACGAGGTCGCCCGTCCTGTACAGGCGCGCGCCGTCGATCGGGCTGCGCACGAAGCGCTCGTCGGTCAGATCCGGTCGCGCGAGGTAACCGCGCGCGAGCCCGGCGCCGCCGATGTACAGCTCGCCGATCTCGCCCGGCTTCACCGGGTGCAGAGAAGCGTCCAGGAGGTAGGTCTGCGTCTCGCGGATGGCGCGACCGATGGGGACCGACTTGGCGGCGGCGTCGAGAGTGCGCGGGATCGGGAAGCAGCAGGCGAACGTCGTCGTCTCGGTCGGGCCGTAGCCGTTGATGATGGTCGTCTTCGGGAGCGAGTCGAGCGCACGGCGCACGTGCGGGACCGAGAGCGCTTCGCCGCCGGTCAGCACCTCCCGGAGGCCGGCCAGGGCGGTCGGGTCCTCGTCGATGACCGCGTTGAAGAGCGCGGCGGTGAGCCACATCGTCGTCACGCCGTGGCGGCCGATCGCGTCGCGAAGACCGCGCGCCGTGGGGACCGCGTCGGGGTAGAGAACGATTCTGCCGCCGTTCGCCAGCGCGCCCCAGATCTCGAACGTCGAGGCGTCGAATGCGAGGGGAGCGGCGTGGAGAATCGCCGTGTCGGCGCCGAGTCGCACGTAGCCGGGGTCGATCACGAGGCGCTCGATCGCGCGGTGGACGACCTCGACTCCTTTGGGTGTTCCGGTCGAGCCCGAGGTGTACATGACGTACACGACGTCGTCGGGACTCACCTCGACGCGCGCCGGCAACGGCGCGGACTTCGCGATCCGCTCAGCGTCGACGTCGACGAGCACCGCTTTGCACCCGTCGGGCGGCGCAGGGAGCCGTTCGCGCAGGCTCGTCTGCGTGATGAGGAGGCGCGGGGTCGCGTCGCGGAGCATGAACGCGAGCCGCTCACGCGGGTACGTCGTCTCGAGCGGCATGTACGCGCAGCCGGCTTCCAGGATGGCGAGGACGGCGACGATCGTGTCGAACGATCGCTCGAGGGCGAGCGCGACCCGATCGCCGGGACGCGCGCCCTCCGCGACGAGCAGAGCGGCGAGACGGCTTGCCCGCGCGGCCAGCTCTGCGTACGTCAGCGACGACGCCCCATGCACCACGGCCACGGCGCCGGGCGTACGGGTGACCCACGCTGCGAACAGCTCGTAGGTCGGCGGCGTGCCCTGGGAGCGCCGTTCGTCGGAGGGGGGCCGATTCATGGCGGGGAACCTACAATGTCGTTCGCGGGACGCCAGCCACTTTTGGAGCCAAAGGCCGCGCGCGGGGAGGACATTGCGCTCGGGCGCTGCTACATACTCGCGCCACCGTTAGCCTTGACGGAGATGGATCTGCTCGAGCTGGGAGACGCGGAGGCGCACCTTTGGTGGGCGCGCTGGGACGCGGACGCCTCGATTACGCACCTGAACGGGCTGCTGATCGAGGAAGAGCACGTCCGGTGCCAGCGCTTCGTCTTCGAGCGGAGCCGGCGCGAGTTCGTCCTCACCCGTGCGCTCGTGCGCACGCGGTTGTCACGATACGCGGCCGTCGATCCACGCGATTGGCGCTTTCGGACCAATGAGTGGGGGCGGCCGGAGATCGAGACCCCTGCGCTCGAGCTCCCGCTCCGCTTCAACCTGTCGCACTCGGGGGGAGTGATTGCCTGCCTCGTGGCGCGCGGGCGCGAGGTGGGGGTGGACGTGGAGGCCATCCATCGCGTGAGCGACCGCGCCGACGTCGCCGCTCGCTTCTTTGCTCCGTCCGAAGTCGCCGCTCTGTGCGCGCTCCCCGAGCACGAGCAGGAGGAGCGGTTCTTCGACTACTGGACGCACAAGGAGGCGTACATCAAGGCGCGCGGGATGGGGCTCGCGATCCCTCTCGATGCGTTCTCGTTCTCCCTCGGCGGAGCGGCGCACGAGACCACGGTCGCGTTCGACGAACGCATCGACGATCGGCCATCGCGTTGGCAGTTCGACCACTTCCGCCTTACGGAGCGTCACCCCGTGGCGACGGCGATCGAGCGCCGCGTCGCAGGCGAGAGGGTCGCCATCGTCGTGCGTGAGGCGGCGCTCGGTTTCGAGTGAGTGACGCCTCGGCGCAGGCACCGCCGCGGAGCGAGCGACGGCAACGTTCGGTGGCTCTCGAGGCGGAGGCCTGAAGACGTCGCGCGGCGCCCTGCGCAGCCCCTGTGAACCCAGTCGTGACGTAGGCTGCGCGCCATGACCGCGCTCTCCACGCCGCTCCCTCCGCCTTCTGGTCTCATGCGCTGGAGCGTCCTGGCGCTCATGAGCCTCGCGCTCTTCGGGAACTACTACGCCTACGACTCCATCGGGCCGGTGGCCGATCACCTTCAGCGGCTGCTGCACTACAGCGACACGCAGATCGGGATGCTCAACGCCATCTACAGCTTCCCGAACATCGTCATGGTGCTCGTGGGGGGAGTCATCGTGGATCGCATCGGTACTCGCCGGGCGACGGTGATCTTCTCCTCGGTCTGCCTCGTCGGCGCGGTGGTCACGGCCGTCTCGCCGTCGTTCACGGTGATGGCCATCGGACGCCTTCTGTACGGGCTCGGCGCCGAGTCGATGATCGTGGCCATCACCGTGGCGATCGGTCAGTGGTTCGTGGGGCGTCAGCTCGGGCTCGCGTTCGGTCTCAACCTGAGCATTGCGCGTGCGGGGTCGTACGCGGCGGACATGTCACCAACATGGGCCCGCCGGGTCTACGACCAGGGGTGGCAGCAGCCGTTGTGGTTGGCGGCGGGGCTCGTCGCGACGTCGGTGGTGGCCTCGATCGCGTACTACGCGCTCGAACGGCATTCGGAGAAGACGCACGCGCTGGCCGCGCCGCCGCCGCCGGATCGGATCGTGTGGAGCGACCTCTGGAAGTTCGATCGGTCGTATTGGTACGTCGCCGGGCTCTGCGTGACCTTCTATTCGGTCATCTTTCCTTTCCGCAGCACGTTCGCCATCAAGTACTTCGAGCACGCGCACGGGCTGTCGCTCGAGGAGGCGGGAGCGATGAACGGGTACGTGTTCCTCGCGGCGATCTTCGTGACGCCGCTGTTCGGGTTCATCGTGGACAAGACGGGGCACCGTGCGATGGCGATGGCACTGGCGACGCTGCTGCTCTTCGCCGCGTTTCCGATCCTCGGGTACACGCACGCCAACCTGTGGATCAGCACGGTGCTGATCGGGGCCTCCTTCTCGCTGGTGCCGGCGGTGCTCTGGCCCGCGGTGCCGTACCTCGTCCCGGCGAACCGGCTGGGGACGGCTTACGGGTTGATGACGATGCTGCAGGCGATCGGGCTGATGGTGTTCAACCTCGTGGCCGGTGGGTTGAACGATGCGGCGCACGCGGGGGCGGAGAACCCGCGAGGGTATCTGCCGATGCTGTGGATGTTCGCCGGGTTGAGTCTCTTCGGGTTCGTGTTCGCGGCGGCGCTGAGGAAGAGGGAGACCGGGGCGGAGGGGCACGGGCTGGAGAGAGTGCACCCGAGAGTGGCCTAGCGGAGGCTGGTCTTCGCCCTCGTCGCGTCCGCTTTGCTCTTCGGAACGCGCGGCTCGATGATCGCCAGTTCCGACGGACACATCGAACGTGTCGCGCTCGTCAGCGCGCGCGCGTTGGTCGCAGGGCATCGCCGGGCCCATGGTATCCTGGCGAAGGGAGTGACCTGTTGACTTGATTCCGGAAAACCAGGAGCTGTCGATTCATCGGCGGCCTCTCCCACTGCCCCCCAAGCTCGCCCGGTTCGAAATCGTGCGTCGCCTGGGTGAGGGGGGCGCCGGCCTCGTCTACGAAGCGCTCGATCGCGAGCGCAACGTCCGCGTCGCGCTCAAGATGTTGCGCGCCTTCGACGGCGAGACGCTCCTCCGTCTGAAGGAGGAGTTCCGCGCCCTCCAGGACATCGAGCACCGGAACCTGATCCGGCTCTTCGAGCTGGTCTGCGACGAGGGCACCTGGTTCTTCACGATGGAGCTCGTCGATGGGGTCGGCTTCGTCAACTCCGTGACGCGCCCTCCGGAGGCCGCGGGCGGCGCGTCGGCCGGCACGGCGGCGAGCGAGAACACCATCTCGCTGCACGGGAGGCCGTCCGGCGAACCTCGGTTCGACGAGGACAAGCTCCGCGCGGCGCTCCACCAGCTCGCAACCGGTCTCACCACGCTGCACGCCTCGGGCAAGGTGCACTGCGACATCAAGCCGTCCAATGTGCTCGTCGCGAAGGAAGGGCGTGTCGTCATCCTCGACTTCGGCCTCGTGCGCGACGCTTCGGTCGGCACCCTCTTCGACGAAGATCTCATCGTCGGAACGATCCCCTACATGGCGCCCGAACAAGGGGCCGCGGAGGACGTTGGCCCGCCGGCCGATTGGTACAGCGTCGGCGCGGTTCTCTACCAGTGCCTCACCGGAAGGCGTCCGTTCGAGGGGCCCGGGATGGAGGTCCTGCAGCGCAAACTCGTGGAGGACCCGCCGCGCCCCCGGGCGCTCGCCCCCTGGGTCCCAATGGATCTGGATGCGCTCTGCATGGATCTGCTCGATCGGGATCCTGCGCGACGTCCCACGGGTGCGGCGGTCCTTCGTCGACTCGAGTCGCGATCGTGGAGCCACCACCCGTCGCCCCTCGCCGTGCCCCCTGGCCAGTCGCCGTTCGTCGGACGAGCCGCCGAGCTCGGCGAGCTGCACGCGTCGTTCGAGCGGGTTCGCGCCGGTCACGCGCTGACCGTGATCGTCGAAGGCGAATCGGGTGTCGGCAAGAGCGCGATGGTGCGTCGTTTCACGAAGGCTCTCCAGAAGGACAGAGACGTTCTGGTGCTCGCCGGGCGCTGCTACGAGCGCGAGAGCGTCCCCTACAAGGCGATCGATGGAGTCATCGACTCCCTCTCGAATCACTTGACGACCCTCGCGCCTGGCGTCGCGCGCGCGTTGCTCCCTTCGACGACGTTCGCGCTGGTGCGGGCCTTCCCGGTCCTCGGGCGCGTGCCGCTCATCGAGGACGCTCCCGCGATCGGATTTGCCACGTTGCAGGAGAGCCGCGCGCTCCTCTTCGGGGCCCTGCGCGAGCTGCTCACCAACCTCGCGCGCGCCCACCCGCTCGTCGTCGTGATCGACGATCTTCAGTGGGCCGACGCTGACAGTCTCGCGCTCCTCGAGGAGATCCTGCGCGGGCCCGAACCCCCGCCGCTGCTCCTCATTGCGACGGCGCGCTCTCGCGCGGATTCGGCGACCGAGGGCGATGCGGCCCCTTTCGGGCTGCCGGGCGATGTCCGTGTCTTGCCATTGCGTCGGCTCGACGCGGCCGAAGGGCTTGAGCTGGTGAGGATGCTCGCGGACGACATCTCGCCGAGCGTCGCGCAGCGCATTGCCGAGGAAGCGGGTGGTCATCCCCTCTTCGTCGACGAGCTCGTGCGCCACGCGCAGTTCCTCGGTGGGCGTGCGCCGGAGAACGTCCACCTCGATGGCGCACTCGTCGCGCGCGTGTCGCGGGTCGACGCGGACGCGCGTCTGGTGCTCGAGCTCCTGTGCGTCGCGGGCGCCGCGATGCCGCAGGAGCTTCTCATGCGCGCGGCGGGTCTTGGGTTCACCGACTTCGCGAAGCATGCGCAGACGCTCCGCACGGCTCACCTGGCGCGGAGCCATGGTGCGCGCGACGAGGATGCGATCGAGCCCTTTCACGATCGTGTGCGCGAAGCCGTCGTCGGCGATCTCGATTCCGAGGCGCGGAAGCGCGCCCACGCACGGATCGCGCTGGCTCTCGAGAGCGCGAAGACGAGAGATCCGAACGCGCTCTCGACGCAGTGGCTCGGCGCGGGCGATCTGCCGAAAGCGGGCGCCTACGCGCGCGTCGCCGCGGAGCAGGCCCTCCTGGCGCTCGCGTTCGAGCGCGCGGCGTTTCTCTTCGAGCGCGCGCTCTCCATGGCCGCGCTCAGCCCCGAGGAAACCCAGGACCTGCGGGTAAAGCTGGCGTCCGCGCTGGCCAACGCGGGGCGTGGGTCGGAGGCCGCGAGGGCCTACTTCGCGGCCGCGTCCCACGCGACGCCCGAGCGTGCGCTCGATCTGCGCCGGCGCGCCGCCGAGGAGCTGCTGACCGCCGGACGCGTCGACGAAGGAAACGCCGCGCTGCGCGACGTCCTGAGGGGGGTGGGGCTCCGGCTTCCGCGCACGCCCCTCGGGGCGCTCCTGGGTCTCCTGTTCTTCAGGTTCGTCCTGCTCCTGCGCGGCCTCAAGTTCGAGGAGCGGGCCGCAGCCGAGATCTCGGCCCACGCGCGCACGCGCGTCGATGCGTGCAACGGTGTCGCGGCCGTTCTGAGCGCGCTCGACACGATCCGCGGCGCGTACTTCCAAACGCGCGGTCTCCTCGCGGCGCTCGCGCTCGGAGACGCGATGCGCCTGTCGAACGCGCTCTCGGTCGAAGGGGCCTACGTCGCCGCTGCCGGCCCGCGCAACGGGGCGCGCGCGGCCAAGCTCATCGCGCGCGCCGGCGCCATCGCGGAGCGCGGCGTGGACATGGAGTCGCGCGCGCGGGTCGAGTCGGGCGCCGGTTACGCGCAGTTCTTCGTCGGTCGGTTCCCCGAGGGGCTCGCGCGCAATGACCGAGCCGTTCAGATCCTGCGAGAGCACTCCCCCGGCGCGTTCTGGACCATGCGCACGGGGCAGCTGGGCGCGATGTGGTGCATCGGCTGGATGGGGAACCTGAACGAGCTGGCCGTTCGCGTCGAGCAGGGGGTGCGCGAAGCCGAGCACCGCGGCGACATCTATTCCGCTACGACGCTCCGCACCGGCATTCTGAACCTCGCGTGGCTTCGGCGCGGAGACGCGGGGGCGGCGCGCGCCGTCGTCCTGGACGCAACGAGGCAGTGGACGCAACGCGGCTACCACAGCCAGCACTACTGGAGCCTGCTCGCCCTCACGCGTGTAGAGCTCTACGAAGGGGACGGGCGGTCGGCGCACGCGCGCGTGGAGCGTGAGTGGTCACGCATCGCGCGCGCGATGATCCTCCAGGTGCGCATCATGGGCGTGGAGGCGACGCACATGCGCGCAAGCGCGGCTCTCGCCGTCGCCACCGAGGCGCACGGGAGCGAACGCGCGCGCATGATCCGGGCGGCCGAGCGGGACGCCCGACGCCTCGCGGGCATGGGCGACTCGCTCTCCGCGTCCTTTGCCCACCTCGTGCGAGGTGGCGCGCAGGCGCTTCGTGGTGATGCGGATACCGCAGCGAGGGAGCTCGGCGCGGCGGCGCAAGGCTTCCAGGAAGCCTCCATGGCGCTGCACGGCGCTGCGGCCACCTGGCACCTCGGTCGGCTGCGCGGAGGCGAAGAGGGGCGCGCGCTCACCGCGTCCGCCGAGTCGTGGATGGGCGTCCAGGGGATCGCGAGCGCGGCGCGAATGGCGGGGATGCTTGCGCCCGGATTTCGACGATAGCCTCCCGTTGGCGGGGCCAGGGCGCCCGCGTTCTGCGGCTACGCCCCTGGTGGCAACTCCAACCTCTCCGACGAGCTCCAGCTCGCCTCCGGCGCGGGCATGCGGGTGCTAGCCTGGCCCGCATGACGGAAGCGCCCGAGCGAGACTTCGCCGCCGAAATGAACGAGACCCGCGGCGGCTTCAATACCGCGATGGGGCTGCGGTTCGTGCGCGCGACGCGGAGCGAGGTCGTCGCCGAGCTGACGATCGGAGCGAACCACTCGCAGCCGTACGGCATCGTTCATGGCGGGGTCCACGCGGGCATCATCGAAACGGTCTGCTCCGTGGGCGCGGCCATCGACGCAGAGGCGAACGGATTCACGGCCGTCGGACTCGAGAACTCGACCACGTTCCTGCACGCGGCGCGTAGCGGTGTTCTCCGCGTTACGGCGCGCCCGCTCACGCGCGGTCGGCGCACGCAGGTCTGGGAAGCGACCGTCGTCGACGAGAGCGCCCGCCCCCTTGCCAAGGGGCGCGTCCGGCTGCTCTGCCTCGAGCCCGGGGCGGCGCTTGCGGGAAAGACGGTCGCCGTCGAGGGGTGAGAGCACCGCCCCTCACGTGGGAGCACCGTCTTCGCTCCCCCGCGCTCCGACGTTGGCCCCGCTTCGCCAGAGTGGATTGCCAGGAATTTCTCCGGTCCCCGTTCCAAGTTGACAAGGTTGACGTGGATCGAGCCAGGCTCGACGCGAATACCCGGGCGGCGCGCCCCTGCTTGCGAAGAAGTGAAAGAACGCGCGCGATGAGCGAGCGCGACGACGTGATCGAAGGTAGATCATCGCCCCGGATGAGCGAGCGCGCCGCGGGCATCGTGATTACCTTCGGTGAAGGACGCGGCGTGCCTTCGTCGCGTGGGGGGGACTTACGGGACTTTAAGGCGAAGGCACGAGAGGAGACGACGGCATGCGGCAGAAAGACGATTGTATCGAAGGGACGGGCATCCTCGACAGCGAGTACCGGGGAGGTATGTACCGCGTGAAGTTGCTCCCGCCGCTGAGCGGCGAAATCCTGGCGAAGCTGTGCGGGAAGATGACGAAGTTCCGAGTGCGAGTTCTCCCTGGTGACGTCGTGAGCGTCGAGGTGAGCGCGTATGATCTCACGCGCGGGCGCATCACCTACCGCGGTGTTCGGCGCGATCGGGGCGCGGCGTAGGCGGCCGCGTCGAGGGGGGGGCCGCCGCCGGCAGTTCCCTCTCCACCCGGACGTCGTGGTGGAGCGCGTGGACTGGGAGGCGCTCGGCCATGCACCCCGACGCCGCCGTGAAGAGGCTCGCCGTCGAGCACCTGCCGAAGCAGGTGAAGCAGAAGGACCTCCGCGCGTAGCGCGCGCCCTTCGTAGCGCGCGATCGAGACCACCAGGCGTTCTGTCGCGACCGTCATGGTCGTGACCATCGATCGTCTGGCTCCCGACCACGACCGTCTCGATCCCGAGCACGTCGCTCGTGGTCCGCTCCATGTCCGTCGTGGTCGCCGACGCGGCGGTCGTGATCCTCGGCATGGATGGTCGTGGTCACGACCATGTCGACGCGCGTCGTGACCGTGAAGGTCGTGGTGTGGAGCACGCTCGTCTCGATCACGGATCACGACCGTCTCGGTCGCGACCACGACCGTCTCGATCCCGAGCACGTCGCTCGTGGTCCGCTCCATGTCCGTCGTGGTCGCCGACGCGGCGGTCGTGATCCTCGGCATGGATGGTCGTGGTCGGCTCCATGTTCTTCATGGTCGGCTGCACGAAGGTCGTAGTCGTCGATGTGCACGTCCAAGCAGCTCGCTTGGACTTCCACATCGGCGACTACGACGGTCTTGGTCGCGACCACGGTCGTCTACGAACCCGACCACGATCGTCGTGGTCACGACCATGTCGACGCGCGTCGTGACCGTGAAGGTCGTGGTGTGGAGCACGCTCGTCTCGATCACGGATCACGACCGTCTCGGTCGCGACCACGACGCTCGTGATCCCGACCACGAAGGTCTCGGTCGACTGCTTGGACGTGCACATCGGCCATCACGAACGCGACGTCGGCGTGCGTCCAGACGGGCGACAGTACCTCGCCACGCCGCATTCAGACGGAGCGTTGACGGTGCATGCGTTCCCGGGCGGGCACGTCGATGCCAGCCTGGATGGCGAGAAGGTTCTTCCCGAAGACGACTGGTTTGATTTTCAGGCGGGGTACGTGACGAACGAATTGATCCTGGTCGGGTCGGTTGAGAAGGAGATTCACTTACTCTTGAGCGCTGACACGCTTACGCCGGTCACGCGTATCGAGTACCCCGACGGAGCGACGCGACAGTGCATCTCGGCGACAGGCCGGGGAACGTGGCTGACGCTGGACTTTGTCAAAGGACGGCATCAGGTCTGGCGGCTCGCTGAAGGCGCTTGAACCGACCGTCGATCGGCGAGGCATTGGTCCGGCGTTCGAGCTCGCGAGATTTCGAGAAGGATGAGAAGGAGCCAAGGGTGTCGAGCGAGATCGGAAAGAAGATCGACGAAGTGACGAGCGGCGAGCTTGCCGCGCGGCTCAAAGAGCACGGCTTCCGGAAGAAGGCCCGGACGTTTCATCGACGAACCGACGAGTCCACGTGCATCGTGAATGTCCAAGCGAGCGTCTCAAATGCGGGCAGCGCGGGCTCGTTCACGCTGAATCTCGGCGTGTATTTTCCGGGTATCGAGGAACCGCTGACGGGCGGCGCGCCGTGTGATCCGCCGCGTGAGTACGATTGCACGCTCCGGCCGCGACTCGGTGGCCTCATGGCCGATTCCAAGGGCGATCGTTGGTGGTCCATCAATGCGGGCACCGAGCTGGCCGCGCTCAGCCGTGAGGTCGCAGAGGCCTGGCGCGTGTACGGACGGCCATGGCTAGACATGAACGCGACTCTCGCCGGCGCGAGCGCCACGCTCGCGAAAGGAAGTGGTCTTCAAGGAGCGGTAGCCTCGATGCTGCTTGGCGACCGCGGAGAGGACGAGAGGCGGCTCCGCGCCTTCTTCGAGTCATGTCCGCCCGCGGCGACGATCGCGCGGGCACGCGGGGAGCGGTGGGCCCGATCCGTAGGCATCGCGATTTGAGCGGATCGGCTGGCTAGCCGGTGCCTTGTCTTGTTACAAAACGTAGGTAGATCTTACGACGTGCAAGCAAAACGTATCACCCCCGCTCGCGCGCCTTCTCCGGCAAGCCTGCGCGCCCGCAGCGTCGTGAGGCCTCGCGACGTCGCCGCCGCCGGCATCTCGCGAACGGCACTCGCGCGCCTCGTCGAGTCCGGTGCGATGGAGCACGTCGGCCGTGGGCTCTACGTCCCGGCCGGGGCGAAGGTGACCGAGAAGCACACGCTCGTCGAGTCTGCCAAGCGCGTCCCCAAAGGAATCGTCTGCCTCCTCTCGGCGCTCCAGTTCCACCACCTCACGACGCAGGCCCCGCACGAAGTGCCGGCAAGGCGATCGAACCCGAAGGGCTCGTGCTGCGCTTCCGCGAGGATCACCTTCGCGCCGCCCTCGGCGACGATGCTCGCGCCGAGCTGTTCGAGCGGAGCAAGGTGCGGCAACCGATCCGCATCCACGACCTCCGCGCTTCCTTCGTGACGGTCGCCTTCGCGAACGGGCGAGACGAGCGGTGGGTGAGGGATCGAACCGGACATCGCGCGGGCGCCCTCGACAAGTACGCGCGCGTCGCTCGTACGATTGCGGAGCTGCGCCTCGGCGACTGGACCCGTCTCGACTTCGCGACCCCCGAGTTCGCCGCTGCGTTTGCAGCGGCAGTTCGCAGCGGCGGGGAGGGATCAGGCGATGCAGCGGCGACCGATTCCGCCAATGATTCCGATGGGGTGACCGACGGGTTTCGAACCCGCGACAGCTGGATCCACAACGCACCCTCTCTCCACGAAACGTCGAGAATTCTCGCTCCGAGGATGGTCAGGGCGTGCCTGCGGATGCCTCCACGGGACCCGATTCCCGGACCGGGGCCGCCTTCGAGGTCGCGGCGCGCGGCCTCGCGCTTCAGGTGGCGCAATGGGACGCGTTCGACCGCCTCGCCTTGGCGTGCGGGGAGGACACATGAGCGCCGACGGGCGCTTCGGCGCTGCGGCCCTCGGCCTGACCAGTCGAGGGGGAAACCCCGGGCGGCATACGCCGACCGAGGACCGCAGCGCCGAAGAGCCCACGCCCCGCCCCCGGTCCGAGGGAGGCGGTGCCCGCCCCGGGGTTTCCGAGGGGGGGCGCGAAGCGCGGGGGAGCGAAGCTCCCCCGGTCCGCGCGGGGGTACCCGCTCGCGAAGCGAGCGGGGCG
>Ga0302279_10000524_pt1 | contig 55879 bp, 45 predicted proteins | sample III_Bog_N3_3_FD_194541 | JGI IMG/M metagenome (GOLD analysis project Ga0302279, IMG submission 194541) | Peat permafrost microbial communities from Stordalen Mire near Abisko, Sweden - III_Bog_N3_3 | ecosystem: Environmental > Terrestrial > Soil > Wetlands > Peat | place: Sweden: Abisko... | reverse complement strand
CGGACACCCCAGGTCCCCTAACTTGGTCGTGTGCCTGGCGAGCCACTGCAGGTCCCCTCGGGGACCATCACCTTCCTCTTCTCCGACGTGGTCGGGTCCACGCGCCTGTGGGCGGCCGATCGGGAAGCCATGTCGCCGACGGCCCGGCGGTAACATCGGGCACTGTCATGGACGAGAACCTGGACAGCCTGGTCCTCGACCTCCTCGAGTGGGTGGGGCAAGGTGCCCGGCCCTACGACGAGGTCATGGACGCCTGGCGTACCTCGTGCCCCCGGCTACCCGTGTGGGAGGAGGCCGGCGACCGGGGCTACCTCGACCGCCGCTTCATCCCCGGTGAGGGCCGGTTCGTCACGGTGACCGCTGCCGGGAACGTGTACCTGCGGCGTCACCGCATGCCCGTCGCCCACAGGTCCTGACCGCACCCCACCCTCGCCGTCCGCACGCCGCGGCACCACCCGGCCCTGTGGCCGCAGGGGCCCTCAGGTCACCCCGGGCGGCAGGTAGTAGGCGTTGAACGCGCGGTCCCGGTACCCGAGCGCCTCGTCGAGGGTGGGCAGGCGGGCCGCCCCGGCGGCCAGGGCGTCCCGGGTGGCCGTACGGTTGTTGTCGTAGACCAGGGCCTCGTCGACTGCGGTCGGGTTCACCCACACCGCGGCGATCAGCACCAGGTCGTCGACCAGATCGGCGTCCACGATCCCGTCGGCCACCGCCCACAGCACGCCCGAGGCCACACCGGCCTGCGCCGGGCCCCAGGTGAGGGTCGAGTGGGTCTCCCCCTCCAGGGTGGCCTTGTTGACGAACAGGGTCATCGGCTTGGCCGGCACGCCGGGTCGCAGGGTGGTGACGAAGGGGATGTGGCCGGCCCGCGGCGTGGCGAGTGCGGTGACCCACGCCGTCTCGACCGGGCCGCCCTTGGCCCCGAGCACGGTGTTGAGGTGCGCGGCCTCGGGGCCCGACCCGACGAAGGCCTCGCCGAGCTGCGTGGTGAAGACCGTCACCTCCATTCCGGACCTCCCTCCCTCACCGGGCGACCCGGACGGCGTCCACCGGCCACTCGGCCGGCGGCTCGGCGAACGGCTCGGTCCGGCCGTAGCGGTTCTCGCGTAGGAGCGCGCTGCCCATCGTGCCGGGGGCCGTGTCGTAGGCCAGCAGGCCGACGTGGCGGACCTTGCCGCCGCCCACCGGGCTGACCCGGTGGAGGGAGTACCGGCCCTCGAACACCAGCAGTGTGCCGGGCACCATGGGCAGGGTGACGACACCGTCACGGGTGCCGGCCAGGGCTGCGGCCACCTCGTCGTACCGTTCGTCGTCGGCGGAGCGGATCCGCGGGTGGACCTCGAAGTCGCCTCCGTGGTCGGCGGTCTGGATGGCCAGCGACACCACGAAGTCGGTCTGGTCGAAGTGCCACTGCAGCTCGTCCCCCTCGCCCATGACAGCCAGGTTGAGGGCGCCGAACGGGTCGGCGTAGCGGTAGACCGGGCCACGATCGAGGATGGCCTCGACCAGGGCGCACAGCGGCTCCCACTCGTACAGCCGCCGCAGCACGGACTCCCGGGGCATCAGGTCGTAGGGGACGGCCCCGACGGCGTAGTGCCCCCAGGTCAGCCTGGGGTGGTCCTCGGGCAGGCTGAAGTCCGGGAACTCGAGGTAGGCGGTCCCCTCACCGGCCGAGTGGTGGGCCCGGGTGGCCAGGGCGTCGGCGTCGGCCACCAGGGCGGCCAGCGCGTCCGATCGGACGAACCCGGGCAGCTCCACGGCACCGGTGCCCCGCAGCTGGGCGCGGGCGTCGGTCACGAGCGCCGCATAGGCCGGTCCGGACGGGTCCAGGACCGGGTAGCGGTCGAGGTCGACGAGGGAGTCGACGGGCGGTTCCATGGTCGTCGAGGCTAGCGCCGGCGGCCCGGCCCACGGCGGGCGGGACGCCCGGCGGCCCGGGGCGTCCTAGCGGATGACCCGCCGGACACCGGCGGCCGTGGCCAGCTCGGGGTCGGTCGTGTCGATGAACGTCGGCACCGGAATGGCGTCGAGCTCCTCATGGCCGTCACCCGGGCGGACCGGCGACTCGGTCGTCGTGTACTCACCCGCGGCGGACCGCTCCACGATGAGCGCCCGCTTGCGCTTGCCGATGCCCTCGGCATCCCGCATCTCGTTGCAGATCTTGAAGGTGAGGAAGTACGCCACGATCGGGGCCAGGGGCACGAAGAACCGGAAGAACCAGAGGACGTCCATCAGCGGCAGCTGGAAGAAGTTGGCCATGACGTCGGTCGACGAGGCGAAGAACACCCCGAAGAGCAGCGTCAGCATGGCCGCTCCGGCCGCCGTCCGCTTGGGACGGTCGCGTGGGCGGTCCAGGAGGTTGTGGTACTCGTGGTCCTTGGTCTTGAACGATTCGATGAAGGGCCACAACAACAGGATGTTGAAGATCAGCCCCGGGAAGATCACCGCGGGCAGGAAGATCTCGAGGGGGATGGTGTGCCCCCAGCCCACCCACTCCCAACTGGGCATGATGCGCGCCGCGCCGTCGAGCCAGCCCATGTACCAGTCCGGCTGCACGGCGTAGGAGATCTGGTACGGCTCGTACTGGCCGAACTGCCAGATCGGGTTGATCTGGGCGAAGCCGCCTAGCAGGAAGATCACCGCGGTGGACACGAACAGGAAGCCGGTCGTCTTGGCCATGAAGGTCGGGAACATCGGCGACCCGACCACGTTCTTCTCGGTCTTGCCCTTCCCCCCGAACTGTGTGTGCTTCTGCTTGACCAGCAGGCCGAGGTGGGCGGCGAGGAGCCCGACGATCAGGGCGGGCACGATCAGCACGTGCAGGACGAAGAACCGGGGGATGATGATTCCGCTGCCCGGGTAGTTGCCCCCGAACAGGAAGAAGGCCAGGTAGCTGCCGACCAGCGGGATCGACTCCATGATCGAGTAGGCGATGCGGATACCGGTGCCGGACACCAGGTCGTCGGGCAGCGAGTAGCCGAGGAAGCCGTTGACGATGCCCAGGATGAGCATGACCACGCCGACGATCCAGTTGAACTCACGGGGCTTGCGGAAGGCGCCGGTGAAGAACACCCGGGCCATGTGGACGGCGATGGACCCGAGGAAGATGTCGGCGGCCCAGTGGTGGGCCTGGCGCATCAGGAGGCCCGAACGGACGTCGAAGGAGAGGCCCACGGTGGAGGCGTAGGCCTCGGACACCTTCTGGCCCCGCAGCGGCACGTAGCTGCCGTGGTAGACGATCTCGTGGGAGGAGGGCACGAAGTAGAGGGTCAGGAAGACCCCCGTGCCCAGCAGGACCACGAAGGAGTAGAGGGCGATCTCGCCCAGCATGAACGACCAGTGGTCGGGGAAGATCTTGTCGAGGAAGGTCCGGCCGCCCTTGGCGACACCGAGGCGGTCGTCGACCCAGTTGAGGGTCTTGTCGATCATGGGCGCTCCCAGAATCCGGGGCCGACGGCCTGGTCGAAGCTGCCGTTGGCCCGCATCTGACCGGTGGGGTCCACGGTGATGGGCAGCTGGGGCAGGGGGCGGGGGGCGGGGCCGAACTGCGGGATGCAGCCGGCGTTGACGTCGAAGATCGACTGGTGGCACGGGCACACCAGCTGCTGGGTGCGCTCCTGGTAGAGACCCACCGGACAGCCCAGGTGGGTGCAGAGCTTGGAGTAGGCCACGTAGCCCTGGACGCCCCACGACGTCTTGCCGGGAGGGGCGATCGGGTACGGCGGGTCGTTGGGGCCGAGCTGGGCCAGGCGGATCAGGATGACCTGGTCGGGTGACGAGCCCTCGAACCCCTGGGGGAACACGGTGAGTACGCCGCCGACCTCGAGGTCGTCGACCTGGACGAGCCGGCCGCTGACGGTGGCCAGCTTCGAACCCTTCTTCCAGTTGGTGGTGAAGAGCGAGTTCTCGACCGGGCCCTCGGTGTCCTCGGACTTGGCCGGCTTGGGGCCGAGCGAACGGACCCCGGGGACGATGAGGGCCAGGGTCATGATGCCGCCGCCGATGGCGAAGATCCCGAGCAGCAGCTTGCGCCGCTTGACCTCGAGGCCGCCGCGCCCGGTGATGGCGGCGTTGAAGGCCGTCCGCTCGTCGTCGGTGGAGTGGAAGTCGTGGCGCTCCTCGACGAACGGGCCCTGGGGCATGAGGTACTTGCCCCAGGCGATGACGCCGACGCCCAGTCCGAGCATGCCGATGCCGAGTGTGGCCGACTCCCAGTAGTTGGAGGCGTTGATCCAGTAGACGACGATGAAGGCGGCGAAGCCGGCCATGCCGATGAGCATGGCGAGGGCGGCCAGGGCCTCCATGCGCTTCGGGTTCTTGGCCGACGGCAGCAGGTGCGGGTCGTCGAGCGTCGCGGGCGGCTGGGCGCCGTCGACGCGGGGGGACTTGTCGCTCACGCGCGATCTCCGATCCAGAAGCAGACCAACATCAGGATGCCGACGCCGATGAGCAGGCCGACGAAGCCCTCGCCCACCGGGCCGATGCCGCCCAGGCCCACACCGCCGGCGTTGTTCGGGTGCTGCAGCACACCGGTCACGTAGGCGGCGATGTCGCGGGCCTCCGTGTTGGTGATGTTGCCGGGCCCGAACCGTGGCATGTTGCCCGGTCCGGAGCGGATGGCCTCGACCACCTGGGTCGGGGTGGCCAGATGGAGGCTCGGGGCGTAGGCGCCCTCGGCCAGTGCGTCACCGGCGCCCGAGATGGTGTGGCAGGCCGCGCAGTTGAGGGTGAAGAGGGTGTTGCCGTTCTCGAGGTCGGCGCCCGACGTCTTCACGATCGGGACCTGGGTGCCCTGGCCCGGGGTCAGCGACTGCACGAACGCGGCGATCTCGAGGGTCTGGATCCGGCTGAACCGCGGCGGCTTGCGGATGGCCTGGGCGCTGGTGTTGGCCAGCGGCATGCGACCGGTGGACACCCAGAAGTCGACCGTGCCGGCCCCCAGGCCCTGGAGGTTGGGGGCGACCCCGATCTTGCCGTTGGCCTCGGCGCCGTGGCAGCTCGAGCAGTTGGCCGCGAAGAGGGCCTGGCCGGGGGCGATGAAGGAGTTCGGCAGGTCGGTGTAGATGATCCCGGTCTCGTTGGCCGGTGCGTTGGCAGCGGCGGCGGCGCCCGCCGACGGCAGGGCGGAGATGGCGGTGGGCGTCTGCTGGACGCTGCCGGGCTGGGCGCCCGGGAGGGTGCTGCCGGTGGTGTCGGCGGCGCCGTTGGACGATGAGCCCACGCCGTAGGGGGTGGGCGTCGGACCGGTGGTCGTCGTGTCGCCCGTGACGGGCGTGGTGGCGATCGTGGTCGAGGTCGTGGTGTCCGCCGAGGCGGGACCGGACGAGAAGACGACCAGTCCGACCAGGGCGACCGCCCCGACGAGGGCGCAGGGCGCGGCCATGCGGGCCTTCAGGGAGCGGCGGGGGGTCTCGGGCATCACTTGAGCAGGAACAGGCAGCTGTAGAGGCCGACCCACACCACGTCGACGAAGTGCCAGTAGTAGCTGACGCCCTGGAACACCGAGGTCTCCCCGGGGTCACCGGCCGGACCTCTCAGTCGGACGAGGAGGAAGATCATGGCGGCCAGGCCCAGGAACACGTGGAGACCGTGGAGCCCCGACATGATGTAGAAGAGCGAGCCGAAGGCCGTGTGGGTCGGGTTGGTGGCCGGGTTGTGGGACAGGTCCACCCACTCGAAGAACTGGTTGGCCACGAACAGCGTTCCGAGGACCAGGGTCAACCAGACCCAGAGCTTGGCGCTCTTGCGCTCATCGCGCTCCTGGTCGAACACGGCCTTCTGCATGGTGAAGCTCGACGCCACCAGGATGATGGTGAAGATGCCCGCCCGGACGGTGTCGAGGTGGGCTCCCGGGGGCGGCCAGACGGTGGCGTGGGCCCGGATGGTGAAGAAGGCGGCGAAGAGGGAGCTGAAGAACATCACCTCGGAGCCGAGCCAGATGATGACGCCCACGGACAGCATCGGAGGCCTGTCGGGGCGGTGGCGCGCGGGTCGGGAGATGGCCGGATCGGCGGCGAGAGCCTGGGTCACGGCCATAGTTTTAGTCGACGGAGCGACCCGGGGGCCAAATCGGGCCGAGCGGGCCCGGCGTCGCCCGGGCCGACCCTGGGACGACCCCCCGGATCCCCTGGTCGCGGCGCTCAGTCGGTGGCGGACAGGGCGGCCGGCGGAGCTGTCAGCGACACCACGGTCAGGCGCTGGGTGGGCCGGGTGAGGGCCACGTAGAGCGTGCGCAGGCCACGCGCCGTCTCCCCGGCGATGACCGCCGGTTCGACGACGACCACCGAGTCGAACTCGAGCCCGTTGGCCGAGTCGGCGGCGAGCAGCACCAGCGGCTCCGACAGCCCGCCGCGCCGCATGTCCCGCGCATCGACCACCGGGGTGCCCGCTGCGGCGAGCGCATCGGCCAGGGCCGGGCGGAGGGACTCGGGGGCGATGACCGCCACCCGACCGGGACGGACGGCCTCCACCTCTTCGGCGGCGGCCGCCGCCACCACCCGGGCCAGGTCGTCGACCGTCGCCCGTCCGTCGTCACCGGTCACCCGCACCATCCGGGGTTCCACCCCCGTCCTGCGCACCGGCTTCGGCGGGGTCAGCTCGGGCGCGGCCATGGCCAGCACCCGGCGGGCCACGGCCAGCACCTCGGCCGGGGTGCGGTAGCTCACGGTGAGCTCGACGGTGCGAGCCGGGCGGCGTCGGGGCAGGTGCTCGACGATGTCGTCCCACGAGGACGGCGCCCACGGGGCGGTCGCCTGGGCGATGTCCCCCACCACGGTCATCGAGCCGGCCAGCGAGCGGCGGGTGAGCATACGCAGCTGCATGGGCGACAGGTCCTGGACCTCGTCGACCACGATGTGCCCGTACTTGCGCAGGGCGTCGTCGGCACCTCCCGCTCGGGGGCCCAGCAGGTGCCGGGCCTCGTCCACCAGGGCGGCGTCGGCCGGCGTCCACGGCACCTCGTCGAACGAGGACGAGCGGGGACGGCGGAGCAGAGCCTGCTCCTCGGGGGTCAGGACGCCCCGGCTGGCGGCGCCGATCAGCGGCGGGGCCCCGTAGAGGTCGTGGAGCAGCTCGTGGGGCGACAGCCGCGGCCACATCCGGTCGAGGGCCCGGGCCAGCTCGGGAACCCGGCGGACCTTGCGGGAGAAGTCCTCGAAGTCGAACTCGTCGTCGGTCAGGTCGGCCGGGTCCTCGTACCCGGGGAACGCGGTGACGGCCGGAGTGCCGGCGCCCAGGCGCTGCTGGGTCTGGCGGGCCCGGTCGGCCAGGACCTGGGCGACCGACTGCTCCACCAGACGGCGGCGGGCGTTGTGGGTCCCGGGGCGGCGGCGGGCCCCCTCGACGATCCGGCGGGACTCGTCGGCGGTCAGACGCAGCACGAGCGCCCCGTAGGGGACCTGCACGTCCTCGGACAGCGGGCGCTGCCGGGTGCGCACGGCCCGGGCCACGACCTTGGCCATCCGCACGTCGCCCTTCAGGCGGGCCACGTCGACCGGGCCGTTCTCCCGCACCTTGATCTCGGGGACCAGGCCGGCCACGGTCGAGAGGGTGACGCCGGTCTCCCCCAACGAGGGGAGTACCTGTTCGATGTAGCGGAGGAAGAGGGGGTTCGGACCGACCACCAGCACGCCCTGGCGCTCCAGCGGGAACCGGTGGGTGTAGAGGAGGTAGGCGGCACGGTGGAGCGCCACCGCCGTCTTGCCGGTGCCCGGGCCGCCCTGGACCACCAGCACCCCGCTGAGCGGTGCCCGGATGATCTCGTCCTGCTCGGCCTGGATCGTCGAGACGATGTCGGTCATGCGCCCCGACCGGGCCCGGTCCAGTGCGGCCAGCAGCGCGGCCGGCCCGCCGATGGGCAGGTCGCCGACGATGAGCTCGCCGGTGCCGTCCGGTCCGGGCACGACGTCGCCCTCGCCGTCGACGACGGTGTCCCGGACCTCTCCGGGGGCGTTGAACCGCTCGTCCTCGACGCTGACCACGGTGCGGCCCTGCAGGGCGAGGTGGCGCCGCAGCACCAGGCCCAGGGGGTCCCGGCCGGTCGCCCGGTAGAAGGGCTCGGCCACCGGCGCCCGCCAGTCCACGACCAGGGGCTCGTGGTCCGGGCCGTGGATGGCCAGGCGGCCGATGTGGAAGCTCTCGCTGGGCGCCGCACCGTCGCCGGGGGCCGGCTCGCCGGTCAGCCGGTCGATCCGCCCGAAGGTCAGGGCCTGGTCGCCGATATCCAGCTGTTCGAGTCGGGCCAGGCTGGTGCGCACGATGACGTCCCGCTCCGTGCGGGACTGGAACGTGCCGCCCCGGCCCAGGTCGAGGACGCCCTCGAGCATCGAGTTGGCGTCCCCGCGCATGGCGTCGAGTCGCGCGTAGGCGAGGTCCACGAAGTCCTGCTCGGACTCCAGCTCCGTCTCCACGCCCCACCTCCTGTCTGCCCGCTGCGCACCGCGCACCCGATCGGACGGGCCCGCGTACGGCTCAGGGGAACCCTCGATTGTATGCGCCCCGCCGCGGGCGTGCTCCGGCGGCCCGGCGGCGCTCCCGGGGTCCCGCCACCCGCCCGTAGACTCGGCCCATGTCCACCGCCGCGCCCCGCGCACCCCGCGGGCCCGTCCCCGCGCCCGGTCGCTTCGACGACGCCCCCTTCATCCGGGCGTGCCGCAGCCAGCCCGTGCCCCACGTGCCCGTGTGGTTCATGCGCCAGGCCGGACGGTCGCTCCCCGAGTACCGGGCGGCCCGCGGCCCGGGCAGCATCCTGGACGCCATCGCCCAGCCGGAGCTGGTGGCCGAGCTCACCCGCCAGCCGGTCGACCGCTACGGCACCGACGCCGCCATCTTCTTCAGCGACATCGTCGTGCCCGCCGCCGCCGTCGGCTTCGGGGTCGACGTCGCCCCCGGCACCGGCCCGGTGGTGGCCGAGCCCTTCCGGTCCGCGGCCGACCTCCAGCGCCTCCGACCGTTGGAGCCCGAACTCGACACGCCGTACGTGATCGAGGCGGTCCGGATCCTGTCCGACACCCTGACCGTGCCGCTCATCGGGTTCGCCGGCGGCCCGTTCACCGTGGCCAGCTACCTGGTCGAGGGCGGGCCCTCCAAGAACTTCACCCGGGTCAAGGCCCTGATGCACGCCGAGCCGGGGCTGTGGCACGACCTGGTCGAGCGCCTGACCGACATGGCGCTGGCCTCGCTGCGCTCCCAGCTCGACGCCGGCGCCTCGGCCGTCCAGGTGTTCGACAGCTGGGCCGGCATCCTGACCCCCCACCACTACGAGGAGCTGGTGCTGCCGGCCACCCGACGGCTCGTGGCCGAGCTGGGCCAGTCGCACCCCGGGACGCCGACCATCCTGTTCGGCGTGGGCACCGGCGAGCTGCTGTCGCTGATGGCCACGGCCGGCACCTCGGTGGTCGGCGTGGACTGGCGGGTCCCCCTCGACGCGGCGCGCACCCGGGTGGGCCCGGGCACCGCCGTCCAGGGAAACCTCGACCCGGCCCTGTGCCTGGGCTCGTGGGAGGTGGCGGCGGCCGAGACCCGCGAGGTCCTGGCCCGGGCCGGCACCGCCCCGGGGCACGTCTTCAACCTCGGCCACGGCGTCCTGCCCGAGACCGATCCCGCCATCCTCGAACAGGTGGTCGAGCTGGTCCACGCCGAGGGCCGTGCCGGCGTGGGGGCGGGGGACGGCGCGGGTTCGGCGGCGGGGGACGGCGCGGGGGCGGGGTCGTGACGGGCCGGACCGGCGTCCTGGTCATGGCCCACGGGACCCCGGACACGCCGGAGGAGATCGAGGCCTTCTACACCCGGATCCGCCGGGGACGGCCCCCCACGCCCGAGCTGCTCGACGAGCTCACCGGGCGCTACGAGGCCATCGGCGGCACCTCGCCCCTGACCGGCCGCACCCGCGCCCAGGTCGACGGGCTGGCCGACGCCCTCGAGGCCGCCGAACCGGGACGGTTCGTGGTCCGCCTGGGCACCAAGTACGTGCACCCGACCATCGAGGACGGGATCGCCGAGCTGGCCGGCCTGGGCGTCGACCGGGTCGTGGGCATCGTCCTCACCCCCCACCAGTCCACCATGGGTTCCGGCGAGTACTTCACCCGGGCCGAGGCGGCCGCCACCGTCTCGGACCCGCCGCTGGCCCTCACCGTGGTCCCTTCCTGGTACCGCGCCCCGGCCTTCGTGCCGCTGCTGGCCGATCGCACCCGCGCCGTGCTGGACTCCCTCGACCCCGCCGCCCGGGCCCGGGTGGCCGTGTTCTTCACCGCCCACAGCCTCCCGCAGCGGGTGGTGGCCGAGGGCGACCCCTATCCCGACCAGGTGGCCGAGTCCGGGGCCGACATCGCCCGGCTGCTCGACCTGGCATCCGACCCGACGGTCACCTGGGGGACGGCCTGGCAGAGCGCCGGGCGGACGGCCGACCCGTGGATCGGGCCCGACCTGCTCCTGGAGATGGACCGGGTGGCCGCCGAGGGCGCCACCGCGGTGGTGGTGTGCCCGGTCGGCTTCGTCTCCGACCACCTCGAGGTCCTCTACGACCTCGACATCGAGGCGCTTGACCGGGCGGACGCCCGGGGGATCGCCTTCGCCCGGACCCCGTCGCTCAACGACGACCCGGCGTTCCTGGCCATGCTGGCCGGGGTGGTCCGGGCGGCGGCGGACGCGGCGCCGTGACCACGGTGACCACTGGGCGCCGGGAGCACCCGGCGGTCGTCGCCGTGGTGGGCGGCGGCATGGCCGGCCTGGCCGCGGCGTGGCAGCTCAGCCAGGAGCTCGGACCGTCCACCGGGGGCGAGGCACCCCGGGTGCTGGTCCTCGAAGCAGGGGGCCGCACCGGCGGCAAGGTCCGCTCCACCGAGTTCGCCGGCCGCCAGGTCGACCTGGCCGCCGACGCCTTCCTGGCCCGGCGGCCCGAGGCCACCGGCCTGTGCGCCGAGCTCGGACTGACCGACGACCTGGTGGCGCCCGGTGCCGCCGGCGCCTCGCTATGGGCCCGCGGACGGCTCCGGATGATGCCCGCCGGCGTCAACCTGGGCGTGCCCACCCGGTGGTGGCCGCTGGCCCGTTCGGGGATCCTCGGCCCCGCCGGATCGGTGCGCGCCGCCGTCGACCTGGTCCGGCCCCACCGGGCACGGCCGGAGCTGACCGGGGACGCCGCGGTCGGCGGCGTGGTCACCGCCCGGCTCGGCCACGAGGTCACCGAGCGCCTGGTCGACCCCCTCGTCGGCGGGATCCATGCCGGCGGGGTCGACGACCTGAGCGCCGAGGCCACCTTCCCCCCGCTCCTGGTCGCCGACCGGAGCGCGGGGAGCCTGATGCGGCGGCTCCGCATGCCCGCCCCACCTCCGCCGGACCCGGCTGCGCCGGCCGCCCCCGTCTTCTGGTCGCTCGACGGCACGGCCGCCCGGCTCCCGGCCGAACTGACCGCCGCGCTGGTGGCCCGGGGTGTCGCCGTCCACGTGGGCGTCGCCGTCGAGTCCCTCTCCCGCCCCACGGCCGACGGTGCCGGCTCGTGGGTGCTGACCCTGGCCGGGGAGACCGCGACGGTGCCCGGGGCCGCCGGTGCCTCCGACAACGCCCGCACGCTCACCGTCGACGGCGTGGTGCTGGCCGTGCCCGCCGGCCAGGCCGCCGGCCTGCTGGCCGACCACGCCCCGCAGGCCGCAGCCGTGCTCGGCGACATCCGGCACGCGTCGGTGTCCGTGGTGACGCTGTCCGTCCCGGCCGGAGCCGTCCGGGCCGAGCTGGTCGGGACCGGCTTCCTGATCCCCCGCACCTCGCCGGTCGACGGGCGGACCGCCCTGATCACCGGGTGCACCTACCTGACGCGCAAGTGGCCGGGCCTGGCCCGCCCCGGGGACGAGCTGATCCGCCTGTCGGTCGGTCGGTTCGGAGACGACCGGCCCGACGCCATGGACGACGACGAGCTGACCGCCGCCGCGTTCGGCGAGCTGGCCGGCATCCTGGGCATCGACGGCCGGCCCCGCGAGTCGCTCGTCACCCGCTGGCACGGTGCCTTCCCGCAGTACCGGCCGGGCCACTTCGAACGTTCCGACGGCATCCTGGCGGCCGTGGCCGGACTGCCGGGCATCGGCGTGGCCGGCAGCGCCTACCGGGGCGTGGGGATCCCGGCGGTGGTGGGCAGCGGCCGCGCCGCCGCCCGGGCCGTGCTGGCGTCACTCGACGGGACGTCGCCGGCCTCGCCGGACGCATGACCCCGGGGCGGAGCGACGACGGGGCGGCCCCCGGTCCGTCGGGTGCCGTGACCGCGGTGGCGCCGTCGGAGGCGACCTCCCGGTCCGGTCCCGGCGCTCCCCCGGCACCGTCGGGGGACGACCGGCCGCCGTGGCGCCCGTCCCGGGTGACCATGGTGGCGGACCGGACCGGCGATGTGATCCCGCGGCGCGGCGCCGTCGCCGTCCCCTCGGTGGTCGCCGGTGTCGGGCTGGCCCTGTCGCTCCCGCCGTGGGGGTTCTGGATCCTGGCCTTCCCGGCCGCCGGCCTCCTGTGGTGGCGCCTCGGCGGGCTGCGGCCCCGGACCCGGTTGTGGGCCGGGTGGTTGTGCGGTCTCGGGTGCTACGTGCCCGGCCTGGCGTTCGCCCGCTCCTTCACCCTTCCGGGCGCCCTCGTCCTCATCGCCGTCGAGGCCCTGTTCATGGGCGTCGCCTGTCTGGCCGTGCCCCGCGGCCCGGCATGGGCCCGCGCCCTGGCCTTCCCGGCGGCCATGACCCTCGCCGAGGCCGTGCGCCAGACCTGGCCCTTCGGCGGGCTCCCGATCGGCGGCGTCTTCCTCGGCCAGGCCGGCGGCCCGCTGCTCGGGACCGCCCGGCTGGGCGGGCCCCTGGCGCTGACCGCCGTCGTCTACACCGGGGGCGTGGCGCTGGGGGCCATCGGCACGGCGGTGGCGCGGGCCGGGCGGGACCATCGGCGCATCCGGGCCTTCCGCCAGGTGGACGCAGCGACCGCCGGGACGTCGCCGGTCCACGGGGCGCTGGCCGGGCTCGGCAGCCTGGCCGGCGTGGCGGCCGTCGGGCTGGCGGTCGTGGTCGGCACCGGCGTGGTGGCCACCCACGCGCCCGACGGGGGCCCGTCGGTCGGGACGGTCACGGCGGCCGCCGTCCAGGGGGGCGGCGTCCGCGGCTTCGCCAAGTCCCAGGTGGACCCGGCCACCGTGCTGGCCGCCGCGGTGGCCGCCACCGACGAGCTGGGGCGCCGCGTCGGCGACCCGGCGCCCCATCTGGTGCTCTGGCCCGAGGACGTGGTGTCGCTCGACGGCCCCCTCGACGGGTCCCCCGAGGAGACCGCCCTGTCGGCGCTGGCCCGGCACCTGGGTTCGACGCTGGTGGTCGGGGTCACCGAGACCCTGTCCGACACCTCGTTCCGCAACGAGGTCGTGGCCTTCGGGCCGGACGGCTCCGTGGTGTCGCGCTACGAGAAGGTCCACCGGGTCCCGTTCGGCGAGTACGTCCCCTACCGTTCGTTCTTCGCCCACCTGGGCGACCTGTCAGCGGTGCCCCGGGACGCGGTGCCGGGCACGGGCACCGGCGTGCTGCACACCCCGGTCGGTCCGCTCGGGACGATGATCTCCTACGAGGTCTTCTACGCCGACCGGGGTCGGGCGCCGGTGCGGGCCGGGGCGCAGCTGCTGATCGTCCCCACCAACACCTCCTCCTACGCCACCGGCCAGATCCCCACCCAGGAGATCGCCGCCAGTGAGGTCCAGGCCGTCCAGCAGGGCCGGGACCTGCTGCAGGCCGCGCCCACCGGGTTCAGCGCCTGGATCGACCACCGGGGCACACTGCTGGCCCGCTCGTCGCTGGGGGTGCGGGCCATCGTCCCGGCCGTGCTCCACCGGCGCACCGGGACCACCCTCTACGTCCGTCTCGGCGACCTGCCGGTGCTGGCCGGATCGGCCGTCGCCCTCGTCGCCGGGTGGTGGCTGGCCCTCCTGGCCCGGTCCCGCCGCTACTCGTAGTAGCCGGAGTGGATGTACACGCAGGGGATGCCCATGGCGTGGAACATGGCGAAGTTGTTGGGGTCGTCCTCGAAGGCGAGGCGCAGATCGAAGCCGAAGTGGCGCAGCTCGTCCACCGTGTCCCGCTTGAACCAGGTGACCTGGGAGTAGTCGCCCCGTGAGCGCATGACCAGCAGGTCCCACCGCAGGTCGTAGCGCTCGAGCCAGGCCAGCGTCTGGGGCTGGACCCGCATCGGCCGGCCGGTGAGCAGGACGATCTGGAGCGCCGGGTCGAGGAGCTCGAGCACCCGGGCCAGCTCGGCGATGACGGCGTCCTCGCCGCACGCGTCGAAGAACGCGTCCCAGTCGCGACGGCCGCGTTCGATGAAGTGCTGACGGCCGACGGCGTCCGACAGCACGCCGTCGACGTCGAACACCACGGCCTCGCCGGGGTGCTCGATCCGACCGCGGTGCCAGGTCCAGTTCCCGGGGTCCCCCACCGTCAGTCCTCGCCCGGCGAGGCGTCGGCCAGGCGTCGGATCTCCTCGACCACCGCCGGGTCGGCCAGGGTGGTGGTGTCGCCCAGCACCCGGCCCTCCGCGACGTCACGCAGCAGACGCCGCATGATCTTGCCGCTCCGGGTCTTCGGGAGCTCGTCGGTGAAGATCACCGTCTTCGGACGGGCGATCGGGCCGATCTTGGCCGCCACGTGGGCGCGCAGCTCCTGGCCCCGCTCGTCGTTCGCCTCCCCGGCGTCGGACACCAGGGTGACGAAGGCGACGATGGCCTGACCGGTGGTGGCGTCGACCGCGCCGACCACGGCCGACTCCGCCACCAGGTGGTGGTCGACGAGAGCCGACTCGACCTCGGTGGTCGAGATCCGGTGCCCCGACACGTTCATGACGTCGTCCACCCGGCCGAGCAGCCAGAGGTAGCCGTCGTCATCGATCTTGGCGCCGTCCCCGGCGAAGTAGCGGCCCTCGAACCGGCTCCAGTAGGTGTCCCGGTAGCGCTCGGGGTCGCCGTAGATGCCGCGCAGCATCGCCGGCCACGGGGTGGTCAGGGTGAGGTACCCGCCGCCCCGCTTGATCCGGTGCCCCTCCTCGTCGACCACTTCGGCGCCGATGCCCGGCAGCGGGAAGGTGGCCGACCCCGGCTTGGTCGTGGTGATCCCCGGCAGCGGGGCGATCATGATCGCCCCGGTCTCGGTCTGCCACCAGGTGTCGACGACCGGGCACCGGCCACCGCCGATGTGGGTCGAGTACCACATCCAGGCCTCGGGGTTGATCGGCTCGCCCACCGAACCCAGCAGGCGGAGGCTGGACAGGTCGTGCTTGGCCGGCTCCTCGGCGCCCCACTTCATGAAGGTGCGGATGGCGGTCGGCGCGCAGTACAGGGTGGTCACCCCGTAGCGCTCGATGATCGACCACCACCGGTCCCGACCCGGGTGGTCGGGGGTCCCCTCGTAGATGACCGAGGTCGCCCCGTTGGCCAGGGGCCCGTAGACGATGTAGCTGTGCCCGGTGACCCACCCGATGTCCGCCGCGCACCAGTAGACGTCGTCGTCCGGGTGCAGGTCGAACACCGTCCGGTGGGTGTAGGCCACCTGGGTCAGGTAGCCGCCCGTGGTGTGCATGATCCCCTTGGGCGCGGCGGTCGTCCCCGACGTGTAGAGGATGAACAGCAGGTCCTCGGCGTCCATGTGCTCGGGCTCGCACGTGTCGGACGGCACACCGCCCGCCGCCGCGTCCCGTCCGCTCAGGAGCTCGTGCCACCAGTGGTCCCGGCCGGCGGTCATGGTGGCGGCCCCGCCCACGGTGGCGTCGCCGGTCCGCTCGACCACCACGACGTGGTCGACGCACGCACACTCGGCCACGGCCGCGTCCACGTTCGGCTTGAGGGCGACGGCCTGGCCACGGCGCCAGCCGCCGTCCGCCGTCACCACCACCCGGGCCTCGGCGTCGAGGATCCGGTCGCGCAGGGCATCGGACGAGAAGCCGCCGAACACCACCGAGTGCACGGCGCCGATCCGGGAGCAGGCCAGCATGGCCACGGCCAGCTCGGGGATCATCGGCATGTAGACGGCCACCCGGTCGCCCCGGCCCACGCCCAGTCCCCGCAGCACGTTGGCGAATCGGGAGACGTCGCCCAGGAGCTCGCCGTAGCTGATGGTCCGGGTGTCGCCCGGCTCGCCCTCCCAGTGGAAGGCCACCTTGTCCCCCCGCCCGGCGGCCACGTGCCGGTCCAGGCAGTTGTACGAGACGTTCAGCGTCCCCCCGTCGAACCAGCGGGCGAACGGGAGGTCCCACTGCAGCACCGTGTCCCACGGGCGGAACCAGTCGAGTGCCCCGGCCTGGCGGGCCCAGAACTCGGGACCGAGGGCCGCCGCCTCCTCGTAGACCCCCGGATCGGACACCACGGCCCGCCCGGCGAAGCTGGGGGGCGGCGCAAAGACCCGTTCCTCGGTGAAGTAGTCCTCGATCGTCGGCTCGCTGCTGTCCTGGTCGGGCACTGCTCCCCCTGTGGTCGCCGGGCCGCCCGGAACGACCCGGCACGGAACTGCCTCAGCCTAACGCCGGTGGCCCCGTAGGATGGTGGGGCTGTGCGCACCTCAATCCACACCGAGGACCCCACCGGGATCGGGTCGGTCGGAACCGGCGGACATCCGTCGCCCGTCACCCCCGACCCGCACGACACGTCGGCACGGCACGGCACGCTCGAACCGGACATCACCCGGGAACCCGGCGGGACCCGGGTGGACGTCCCCCTGGGCCGACGGGTCATGGTGGTCAGTGACCTCCTCCTCACCCCGGACGCGACCACGTCCACGCTGGCCGTCACCGGCGAGCTCGCCCGGGCTCTCGACACCTGGGACGGGCCCGGCATCCTGATCATCGCCGGCAACCTGTTCGACCTGACCGGGGCGGACGACCCGGTCTCCACGGCCGGCCGGTCCATCGACGCACATCCGGCCCTGGCCGGGTCCCTCATCCGCTTCCTGGGCGTGGACGAGCGCCGCGTCCTGCGTCAACGGGGCAGCCACGAGCCCGAGGAGCTCGCCCGGCATGCCGGCACGACCCCCGACGGGGCCTCGGACGTGGTGGCCACGCTGGCCGCCGCCGGGGTCGAGCACCTGGGGCCGGTCGACCTCCACATCCACACCGGCACCGGTATCCGGGTGGTGCGGGTCGACCCGGGCGCCTGCGCCCCCGCCGCCGGACCCGCCCCCGTCGCACCGTCGGAGTCGGCGGATCCCACGGCGGACACCAAGCCGGGCGCGGTGGCCACCACGTCGGCCGGCCGCCACTGGCATTCGCTGGCGCCGGAGTCGGTGGAGGACGCGCCGTGGCTCGAGGGTCTGGACCATCTGAGCGACCCGTCGGCCCTGTCCCGTTTCCTGGTGTCCCGCACCCTCTACCGCCGGTTCGGCCGCTACGCCTGGTGGCTGTTCGTGCCCTTCGGGGTGGCCCTGCTCCTGCGCATCGCCGTCACCCCCTGGGTGCTCCACCACCTCGGCTCGGGGCTGCCCGCCCGCGCCCTGCGCCACGCCCACTTCGCCGACTTCCAGGACCAGCTGGCGGTCGCCATCGGCGCCTCGGTGGTGGTCCTGGCCGTCCTGGCCGTGGTGCTCGGGCTCCTCAGCCGCCGGATGTGGGCGATCCTGGGCGGCGGTGCGCTCGACGAGGTCCGCAGCGCCACCGGCGCCAACGACACGGCCCGCGACGACGGCCGTCGGCTCGTGGCCCAGGGCTACGCCGGTCTCATCACGGCCGCCACGTTCAAGTCCGAGCTCACCAACCTGGGCACCGGGTTCTACGCCAACGTCGGGGCCTCGGCCGAGGTGGTGGCCGAACACCGGGGGCGGCTCGGCCTCCCCCCGGTCTTCCTCCACAGCCAGTGGGTGAGCTGGGTCGAGCTCGAATCCGGCGCCGAGCTGCACGTCCGCATGCTCCTGGCCCACAACGAGCTGGCCTCCCCCAGCCGGCTCGAACGCATCGTCACCCGGGGTCGGGTCGGCGGATCGGTACACCCGTCACTCGTCGCCTCGTACCCGATCGGCGCGTCCTGGCCGCCCGCCCCGGACCTACGCCAGGCCCACCGGCGCACCCGCCGGGTCCGCCGATGGGGTGCCGCCGCCATCCTCGTCACCGGGGTCATCGACGTGCTGGACTCGATCACCCCGCCGCTGCGGGGCCGGCTCCACGTGCTCGAGCAGTACCTGCCGCTGCGGGCCAGCGTGGCCGCCGGGGCGCTGGTGGCCATGGCCGGCCTGGCCCTGATCGCCCTCGGCCGTGGCATCCTGCGCGGCCAGCGCCGCGCCTGGCGGGTGGCGGTGACGCTCCTGGCCGGGACCATCCTGCTGCACGTGGTCGCCGGGGCGGACTTCGAGGAGTCGCTGATCGCCGGGGCGGTGATGTTGTTCCTACTGGTCAACCGCAAGGAATTCCAGTCCGCGTCCGACGCCACCTCGCTGCGTTCCGCCCTGGTCACCCTGGCGGCCGTGGCCCTCGGCGTGGCCGTGCTCACCACCGTGTCCATCGAGCTGTTCACCCACATCGGCCGGCACAACAACCAGACCCTCCCGTGGCCGACGGTGTTCTGGGCGGTGTCCGAACGGTTCGCCGGGATCACCACGATCGACCTGCCCGAACGGGCCGACCGGTTCCTGGCCCCCGCGCTGCTCACCATCGGCCTGTGCCTCGTCGCCGTCACCCTCTACCTCCTCACCCGACCGGTGGTCGACCGTCGGATGGGCTCGGGGCGGGCCGCCGAGTTCCGCGCCCGGGACATCGTCAGGCGCCACGGTGCGACCACCCTCGACTACTTCGCCCTCCGCTCCGACAAGCGGTGGTTCTTCCACCGGGACAGCCTGGTGGCCTACGCCGTCTACGGGGGCGTCTGCCTGATCTCCCCGGACCCGATCGGGCCCCGCAACGAGCGCGAGCAGGTGTGGGGCGCGTTCCGGGCCTTCGCCGACGCCCACGGCTGGACCACCGCCGTCATGGGGGCGGGTGAGGAGTGGCTCCCCACCTACCGCGACTCGGGCATGCACAACATCTACCTGGGCGACGAGGCCGTGGTGCAGCTGCAGGAGTTCAGCCTGGCCGGCAAGCACATGAAGGGGCTCCGCCAGGCCCACAACCGGATCAAGAAGTACGGCTACACGGTCACCTTCCACGACCCGTCGAAGATCGAGCCGGGGCTGACCGAGGAGCTCATGTCGCTCATGCGGCTGTCCCGCCAGGGCGAGCACGAGCGGGGCTTCTCGATGATGCTCGGCCGGATCTTCGACCCCCGGGACACCGGGCTCCTGCTGACCGTGGTGCGCGCCCCGGACGGTGCGGCGGCGGCCATGTGCCAGTTCGTGCCGGCCACGGGGATCAACGGGTTCTCGCTCGACCTGATGCGCCGCGATCCGGGCGAGCATCCGAACGGCCTCCTCGACTTCGCCCTGTGCTCCACCATCGAGCACCTGGCGGCCCGGGGGTTCGACGGTCTCAGCCTCAACTTTGCCGCCATGCGCTCCACGCTGGCCGGCGAGAAGGGCGACGGGACCGTGCAGCGGGCCGAGCGCTGGTTCCTGAAGCGCATGTCGAACTTCGCCCAGATCGAGTCGCTGTGGAAGTTCAACGCCAAGTACGAGCCCGAGTGGCTCCCGCGCTACGTCGTATTCGACACCGCGGAGCACCTGGTGCCGGTGGTCATGGCCATCCTGCGGGCCGAGTCACTGTGGGAGATCCCCGTGCTGGGCCGGCTGCTGGCCGCCGGCGCCGAGAAGCGCATGCTGGCCGCCCAGCGCGAGACGGACGAGTTCCTGGCCTCGATCGTCCCGTGGGACGAGGACGGCGTCCGTGTGGCCGGGGCCGACGCCGACGCCGGGGCGATGGCCGGGGCAGAGGCGTCGGAAGTGTCCGCCGCGCCCGTGCCGGTCGTGCCAGCCGTGCCAGCCGTGCCGGCCGTGCCGGCCGGGCCGGACGGCGCCGACCCGGTCTGACCCTCACCCAGGCGACGGCTCCGGCAGTCCCATCGGATTGGGGTAGGCGATCACCCCGGCGGCGTGGATCGCCGCCCCCAGCGGGCGCAGCACGTCGACGACGTCGCGGCGCTCACCGTCGGTCAGCGAGGCCAGCGGCCGTTCGGCCTGTTGGTCGGTCATGGCCTCCACCGACCGGCGCAGCCGGGCGCCGTCGACCGTGACGCCCTCCGCGTCGAGCAGCCCGCGCGACGCCAGCCCGGTGGCGGCCGACGCCCACCCGTCCGCCGACCAGCCACGAGTGGCCAGGAACAGGGACTCCGGCAACCGCTCGGACGCGGCGAAGAGCACGAGTGCCTCCCGCCCGTCCAGGCCCGAGGCGGTCAGCGCCGCAACGTGTCCGTCCCCCCGGTGCTCACGCAGGCAGGTACAGGCGTGCCACAGCGCCTCGACCGGGTCGTCGGGCCACCCGGTCGCCCGGGTGGACGCGAACAGCGGACGGCCGGCCCCTTCGGCCCGGTCCACCGCCCGGGTGAGGAGCGGCACCAGCTCCGCCGCCCGACCGTCCACGCCGCGGTCGATCCGGCGCAGCGCGGCCGCCGCACCGGCACGCCGCACGGCCCACACGCGGTCCGGGGCGGCCACCGCCCAGGCGTCGGGCAGGGCCCGGGCGACCATGGCCGGGGCGAAGTTGAAGAAGGTGGCCGCCACCAGGTCCGGCCCCACCGGGCCGAGGGGCGCCGCCCGTGCGGCGAAGTAGCCCGACCAGAAGCCCCGCAGACCGAGGTCGGACATCGAGGTACGGCAACCCTGGTCGAAGTAGACGACGGCGTGGACCGGCTCGAGGGCGAGCCAGAGGTCCCGGGCCGCGGGCACCGTCACGCCGCCGGCCGCCGGGGCTCAGTCCGCGTGCGCGTCGACCGGCACGGGGGCGTCCGGCCCGGGCCCGTCCTCACCGTGCTTCCCCGCGGACGGCTTGAGCCCGGCGAAGATGCCCACCACCATCACGAAGAACAGTGTGACCAGGACGATGATCAGGGCGACGGCCACGGTCGGCTGGCTCCACAGCACCAGGACGACCAGTCCGAGGACGAGGATGCCCCACTGGAACGCCCTGCGGTGCCCGGCCACGGTGCTGTGCACCGGACCCCCGGTCATCCAGGGGGGCAGCGTCCGGTCCTCCAGCCGTCGTCGGACCGGGCCCAGCCCGACCACGAAGGCGATGATGGCCACGATGGCGGACAGGACCAGGACCAGGCGGACCGTGTTCAGCAGAGCGGCGTCCACCGTGTCGATGATGGCGGCGGTGGTCGCCCTCGACTGGGTCACCTTGAGCGACGACAGGTACTGGTTGCGACCGACGTTGGCGGCGACCAGGAGGATCGCCATCGACACGAAGAGGCCGGCTGCGGCGTGGACCAGCCCCCGTCTGCGGTCACGGGCGACGAGCACGGCACCGGCCAGGAGCAGCACCGTCACGATCGGCAGCACCAGGGCCAGGTGGTTGAGGAACTTGATCCACCGCTGCAATTTGGCCAGCTGGTCCGACTGGAAGAGGACCAGCGGAGCACCGTTGTAATTGGGAACCTTGTTGAACACGGACAGGCCGTGGGCGGACAGCTGCTGCTTGGCCGCATTCTCCACCTGGCTCAGGTCGACGGTGACCTGCCCGTTGGTGGACTGGAACGCCCCCACCTTGTCGCCGAGCAGGAGGTTGTCGAGCTGGGCGTGGGAGTTGCGCAGCGCCTGTTCCCACAGGGTCTGGAACTTCGAGCTCTGGACGAGCTTCAGCGTGATCTGGTAGGTGGCGGTGTGGATCGCCCCGGCGATCGGGTTGGCCAGGAAGCCCGCGGGGACCGGCAGGACGTTCTGGACCTTCTGCTCGATGTCCGCCTTGGCCAGCAGATTGTCGGCCACCTTCGTGGCGACCGTCTGCTGCACGTTCGGGTCCTTGGCCAGGGGTGCCACCGTGGACACGAACGTGTCCGTGTTGAGCAGCTCGTTGCGGGTGTAGACGACCACCACCGACACCACGGCCAGGAGGCAGGCCAGGACGATCATCACCCACGAGCCGACTGTCCGTCCCCGGGACCGCTTCACCTTCGTCCCGGGGTCGGCCCCGACCTGGTGCCGGAGGGCCTCGTTCTCCTGCTCCAGCGCCTCGACCTCACGCTGGAGCTCGTCGGGGTCCGGCGTGTCTTCCGGTGGTTGGGCGGTCACGCGTCCACTGTACCGGCGGCCCCCGACGCCTTCGGGGACGCTCGACACCCCGGGCGCGACGGTGGCCGCCTCCCGTGCACCAGGCACAGGGGCGGCCACCGTCGGGGCCCCCGGTGCGTCAGGCCAGGATCTTGGCCTTCTGCGCCTCGAACTCGGCGTCGGTGATGGCGCCGCTCTGCTTGAGGTCGGCCAGCTTGGCCAGCTCGTCGGTCGTGCTGCCCGAGCTGGCGGCCTGCTTGACGTAGGCGTCGAACGCCTTCTGCTGCTGGGCGGCCTGTTCGGCGGCACGCTCGTGCATCTTGCCGCCGCGGGCGATCAGGTACACGAGTACCCCGATGAAGGGGAGGATGATGACGAAGAGGACCCAGATCGCCTTGACCCCGCCGCTCAGGTCGGAGCTCCGGAAGATGTCCATGAAGACGCTGATGAGGAGCCAGATCCAGAGGACGAACACGAAGAACATGAACATCATCCAGATGAGACTCAGGATCGGATAGCTGTAGGCAAGCATGTGGTCACTCCTTGACGCGGGTTCGAAGCCGCCGGCCGCGCCGGCAACCGGCTCAGCCTATCCACGGCGCCCGTCCGGACCGGGGACTCGCCTGCGCCCGCGGCGGACGGCGGCGCCGCTGGGCCCCCCAGGTGGCGGCGCCGTCGCGTAGTCTCGGGCGACAACCGACTCGGAGGCGGTGCAATTGTTCTACATCCTGATCTTCGGGCTACTGGCCGTCGTACTGGTCGTGGCCTTCGCCCAGAAGTGGCGCCAGCGAAACAAGTGGCCCGACGATGAGTGACGCCGCGGCCGGACCGCCGCCGGCGACCGCCGCCCCCACCCCGGCCCCGGCCGCCCCTGCTGCCGCCGCGGCTCCGGACCCTCTTGAGCTGCTCAAGTCGAAGAGCTATCTCCAGCTGCTGGTGCTGGCCGCCCTCATCGGGGTGCCCGTCTCGGCGATCGCCTACTTCTACCTGGCCCTCGTCTCCAAGGCCCAGACGTGGTTCTACACGACCCTGCCGAAGGAGCTGGGCTTCGCCGGCACGCCGGCCTGGTGGCCGGTGCCCCTGTTGATGGTGGCCGGCCTGCTGGTAGCCGCCTCGATCACCTACCTTCCCGGCGAGTCCGGCCACGAGCCGGCCGAGGGCTTCAAGGCCGGGGGCACGCCGCTGCCGGTCGACCTCTTCGGCATCGTCCTCGCCTCGTTGACCACCCTGATCCTCGGTGTGGTCCTCGGGCCCGAGGCGCCGCTGATCGCCATCGGTGGCGGCCTGGGCGTGCTGGCCGTGCAGCTGGCGGCCAAGGACGCGCCGCCGACGGCGGCCACCGTCATGGCCGCGGCCGGCAGCTTCGCCGCCATCAGCACCCTGCTCGGCTCCCCCATCGTCGGTGCCTTCCTCCTGATGGAGGCGTCCGGTCTGGGTGGGCCGCTGCTCGGCCTGGTCCTGGTGCCGGGGCTGCTGGCGGCAGGCATCGGCACCCTCATCTTCGTCGGTCTCAACAGTCTCACCGGGCTCGGGACGTTCTCGTTGGCCATCCCGGGGCTGCCCGCGTTCAGCCACCCCACCGGCGCCATGCTGGCCTGGGCCGTGGTGTTCGGACTGGTGGCGGCAGTGGTCGGCGGAGCGATCCGGCTCGGCGCCCTGGCCGCCATGCCCGTGGTGCAGCGCAACCGGCTGGTGGTGACGCCCGTGGCCGGCCTGGTGGTGGCCGCCTGCGCCATCGGGTTCGCCGAGCTGACCCACAAGAGCGCCCAGGAGGTCCTGTACTCCGGACAGAGCGCCCTGCCCGGCCTGGTGCTGCACGCGTCGACGTGGACGGTGGGTGCACTGCTGGTGCTGGCGGTGGCCAAGGGGATCGCCTATTCGGCGTCGCTGTCCGGATTCCGGGGTGGACCGGTGTTCCCGTCCATGTTCATCGGCGCCGTCCTCGGCGTGGCCGCGTCGCACCTGCCCGGTCTGGTGCTGGTTCCGGCGGTGGCGATGGGTATCGGCGCCGTGTGCACCGTCATGTTGAAGCTCCCGCTCACCTCCACCCTGCTGGCGGTCCTTCTGTTCGCCAGTGACGGCCTCACCGTCACCCCGCTGGTCATCGTGGCGGTGGTCGTGGCCTACGTGGCCAGCGCCCGCCTGCCCCAGACCCCGGCGGAGCTTCGGTCGCGCCGCGCCCCGGCCGCCCCGGCGGCCCCTGCGGCGTCGCCGACCGGGTCCGGCTGACCGTGACGGCCCAGGCCGCCCAGGCCGCCCACTCGACCGCCCTGCAGGTCACCGCCGTCCTCGTCGGGTTGGTCCTGGTGGCCTCGGTGCTGCTCTCCGCACTCGAGACGGTGGTCCTGCCCCGCAACTCGTTCACCCGGATCTCACGGGCCACCTTCGCCGTGGTCAACCGGATCCTGGTCCACGACGGACCGAACCGGGTGCGGTCCACCCGCCGGCGCGGGCTGTACGCACCGGTGGCGCTGGTGAGCCTGCCCCTGGTGTGGATGATCACCGTCATCCTGGGGTTCGGCCTCATCTTCTGGGGCGTGGACACCGGCAGCTGGCAGCACTCGTTCGAGGTCAGCGGCTCCTCGGTCACCACCCTCGGCTTCTCCGCGCCGACCGGCAGCGCCCGCACGTGGATCGCCTTCGTCGAGGCCATCATCGGGCTCGGACTGGTCGCCCTGCTCATCAGCTACCTGCCCACCATCTACGCCGCCCACCACGACCGCGAAAAGGGCATCCGCACCCTCAAGCCGTTCGCCGGCACACCGGCCACCGGAGTCGGCCTGCTGGTCAACCTCCAGCGCTTCCACGCCCTCGACAACGCCGACCTGTGGCGGACCGCCTCGGCCTGGCTGCTCGAGCTCGACCAGACCCACTGCGCGTTCCCGGCACTCTGCTACTTCCCCGAGACCGACGACACCCAGTCCTGGGTGGCCACGGTCGGGTCGCTGCTCGACGCCGGCGCCCTGCTGCTGTCGGCCCACCCGGTCGACTGGGACAACATCACCTCGGCCATCCACCAGGGACCGATGATCGTGCTGGCCACCGGGGTGCCCACCGTGATCGAGATCGGCCGGGCCGCCGGGCTGCCGATCGACCCGCCGGTGCCGCTGGCACAGCTGCAGCCCGACGGGTCCGGCGCGGCGGCGGACATCTCGGTGACCCGCGAGGAGTACCTGGACGCGCTCGACCAGATCTCGTCGATCGTGCAGGTGCCCGACGACCAGCACGAGGCGGCCTGGCTGCGGTTCGCCGCCGTCCGCGCCTCCTACGACCGGGCACTGCGGGGCCTGGCCGGGCTGACCCTGGCCGCCCCGGCCCCGTGGACCACGGCCCGGCCGGCCGTCGTGGCCCGGCCCCGGCTCCTGACCAACAAGCCGATCGAGGTCGACTGGACCCTGGCGGCCGGAGGTGACGGCCGTGCCTGAGGGATTGGGGGCCGGTGAGCTGGCCGGGGAGATCTCACACCACAAGCAGCACACGGCCGAGCACGCCGACGGGCACGGTGACGAGGATGCGTCCGAGGGTCGCAGCCACGATCGCGTGCTGTCGGTGATCGAGGCCATCATGCTGGCCATCGTGGCGCTGCTGGCCGCCTACACCGGCTTCGCCTCGGCCAAGTGGGGCACCGAGTCCTCGGTCCACTTCGCCACCGCGTCGGCCGCCCGCACCGAGGCCAACCGGGCCGCGCTCGACGCCCAGAACACCAAGAACTTCGACTCCACCACGTTCAACACGTGGTTCACCGCCTACGTGGCCGGGGACGCCACCGCCGAGGCGGTGGCCGTCCGCCGGTTCCGCCCCCCGTTCAAGGTGGCCTTCGACGCCTGGATCGCCACCGACCCGTTCACCAACGCCTCGGCACCGCCCGGTCCCACCTACATGCCGCAGTACAAGCAGCCGGAGCTGGCCGTGGCCGCCGCGCTCGATGCCAAGGCGACCCACAACTACGACCTGGGGGCCCAGGCCGGCGCCAACTCGGACAACTACGTCCGCGACACGATCTACCTGGCCACGATCCTGTTCCTGATCGGCATCAGCGGCCACTTCCGCTTCTTCCGGATCCGGCTCGGCCTGGTGATCCTGGGCGGCCTGATGCTGATCGTGGCCCTGATCCAGATCGGGCTGTCCCCGCCCATCCCCTGAGCGGTCGCTCCACCCCCGGCCGCGGGTCGGCCTCCACCACCCGGCACTGAACGCCGTTCAGCCACGTTCGGGGCCCGGGTCGGGATAAGTTCTCCCCCGGTACACGATCCCCCAAGGAGAAACCACATGACCGCCTATACGTATCCGCTGGCCGACCTGTTCGGCACCATGCTCGGAATCTTCGTCTTCCTGATCTGGTTCTGGCTGCTCGTCATCATCTTCGGCGACATCTTCCGGAGCCGCGACATGGGCGGCGGGGCCAAGGCGCTGTGGGTGCTGTTCGTCATCATCCTGCCGTTCCTCGGCATCCTGGTGTACCTCATCGCCCGTGGCGGCAAGATGCACGAGCGGGCCGAGCAGGCCGCCCAGCAGCAGCAGCAGGCCTTCGACGACTACGTGAAGCAGACAGCCGGCGCCGGCAACAGCGTTGATCAGCTGGCCAAGCTGGCCGACCTCAAGCAGAGCGGTGCCATCACCGACGCCGAGTTCGAGGCCCAGAAGGCCAAGCTCCTCAGCTGACCGTGACGGCGGGGGCGGGCCGGCGCCACGCGCCGACCCGCCCCCTGTCGCGTCCCGCCTACAGGTGGCTGAAGCCGCCCGACTCCTCGGGGGTCATGGCCACCGACACCGGGTGCCGGTCGAAGTGGGCGATGGCCTCCTTGATGTCGTTCATCAGCAGGAAGGCCAGATCCCGGCTCACACCCTGGCGGACCAGGATCCGCTGGACCGAGATGTCCGACACCGAGCCGGTCAGCGGATAGGCCGGGACCTGCCAGCCCTTGACCCGCAGCCGGTCGGCCACGTCGTAGAGGGTGTAGCCCGGGTCCTCGCCCTCGGCGATCCGCCACGCCACCGACGGGATCCCGGTCAGCGCGTTCCCGTCACAGAGCAGTTCGAAGGGGCCGAGCTTCACGATCTCCTCGGCCAGGAACTGGGAGGTGGCGTAACAGGCGTCCTGGATCGTCTTGTAGCCCTCCCGGCCCAGCCTCACGAAGTTGTAGTACTGGGCCACGATCTGGCCGGCCGGCCGCGAGAAGTTGATCTGGAAGACCGGCATGTCACCCCCGAGGTAGGTGACGTGGAAGATCAGGTCGTCGGGCAACTCGTCGGCGTGGCGCCACAGGACCCAGCCGACGCCCAGAGGGGCCAGCCCGAACTTGTGGCCCGAGGTGGAGATCGACTTGACCCGCTCGATGCGGAAGTCCCACACCACGTCCGGTGCGCAGAAGGGCCCGAGGAAGGCCCCCGACGCGCCGTCCACGTGGATGTCGATGTCGAGGCCGGTGTCCTCGGCCAGCTTGTCGAGCGCCTTCGACAGTTCGAGCACCGGCTCGTAGGCGCCGGTGTAGGTCACCCCGAAGGTCGGGACCACCATGATGGTGTTCTCGTCGACCCGGGCCAGCATCTGTTCCACGTCCATGCAGTACTTGCCTGTCGACATGGGGATCTCCCGGATCTCCACGTCCCAGTACTTGGCGAACTTGTGCCACACCACCTGGACCGGCCCGCACACGAAGTTGGGCGAGTCGGTGGGCTTGCCCGCCGCCTTGCGCTTGGCCCGCCACCGCCACAGGGCGGCCATTCCCCCGAGCATGCACGCCTCGGACGATCCGATGGCCGAGCACCCGACGGCACCGCCCTCGTCGGGGGCGTTCCACAGGTCGGCCAGCATCTGGACGCACCGCCGCTCGATCTCGGCGGTCTGGGGGTACTCGTCCTTGTCGATCATGTTCTTGTTGATCGACAGGTCCATGAGCTGGTGGACCTCGTCCTCCTCCCAGGTCTGGCAGAAGGTGGCCAGGTTCTGGCGGGCGTTGCCGTCGAGCAGCAGCTCGTCGGAGATCGCCTGGTACGCGTCCTCCTTGCGCATCTCCTCCTTCGGGAACAGGTGCGACGGCAGCGTCGTCAGGAGGTCCTTCCCGGCGTAGACGGAGTCGAGCAACTCGTCCCGGATGGATTCGTGCTGGTGGAGGGGCATGCGGTGCTCCTGTTCTCGTGGGGATGGCATTGACGGGGAAGTTCGTGACGCGGTGCTGCGGTACATCGGGGTGGGACGGCGCAGACGGCCGGCTCAGATGTCGCTGATGGCCTGCACCTTGTTGAGGGCGATGGCCCGCTTGAGCGCGGCGTGGTCCTTCTCGTTCTGGTCGGCGTAGGCGGAGGCGAACGAGACCATCGCCTCGTCGAACTTGGGGCCCGAGCCCAGGTAGGCGTCGAGGGCGATGGCATCGCCCGAGCGGGAATGGCCGAGGGCCAGCACGTACCCGCACATCTGGACGTAGACGGCCAGCCCATCGGGCAGCATGGTGTCGATCTCGGGCGACAGCTTCCAGTCCCACATCTGGCGGAAGTAGAAGTCACGCTCGACACCGTCCTCGCCGGTCACCCGGTCCCACCCGAGGAAGATGTCACTGGCGCTCTGGACCAGGCGCTGGCCTTGGACCACCCGCTGCCCCATGTTGTCGTACTCGCTCGGCTGCAGGAACGGCTCGGCCACCGACTGCTCGGCCTGCTTGACCTGGAGCACCAGCGGATCCCCCTTGTCGCGCCCGATGAACAGGGCCACCCAGCACCGGGTGCCGACCGAGCCCACGCCGACGACCTTGCGGGCCAGGTCGACGAACTCGTAGCGGGCCAGCAGGTGCTGGCGGTCGCCCTGCAGCGTCGTCCGGTACTCGGTGAGGCCCCGGAGCAGACTCTCCACCGTCTCGGCGGCACGGTCCGGGTCGAAGAGCTCGTCGGCGGGGATGAGCAGCGGCGGGTCGGCCCGGAACTGCAGCTTCCCGTCGACCTCCTCGGTCAGTTTGGCCACCGCCTTCAGGTGGTCCTTGCTCTTGGCCTTCTCCACCCGGTTCGTGAAATTGGCGAGCACCTTGGGTCCGGCGGCGTCCCCCCAGCGGGTCCGCATCGTGTCGGCGTCGAGCCGGACGTACCAGAGGTCGAGGTTCCGCATGCCGGCGAAGGTGCGGATGGCCTCGCGGTAGCCCTTCGACGACAACGCGACCAGCCTGCTGCGTTCGGCGTCGTCGAAGCCCCGTGACCGGGCGGCCACCTCGACGCTGGCGGCCAGGCGCTTCAGGTCCCACTCGAAAGGTCCGGGCAGTGTTTCGTCGAAGTCGTTGACGTCGAAGATCATGTCGCGTTCGGGCGAGGCGAAACCGCCGAAGTTGACCAGGTGGGCGTCCCCGCACAGCTGCACGTCCAGGTGCGAGTGCTCCACGTGGGCCAGGTCGGCGGCCATGACCGCCGCCGCCCCCCGGTAGAAGGCGAACGGCGACGCGGCCATGCGCCCGTAGCGGATCGGCACCAGGTCCGGGACCCGGGTGGTGGCCTGCAGGGCGAGGATCTCGAGCGGGTCGGTCCGGTCGGCCGGGGGCGACCATTCGCCGTGGCGGGACCGGGGCACCAGTTCCCGCGCCTTGCGACCGGTGGCGGCCCGTTCCTCGGGGGTGGGGAGCGTCATGCCCCCATCCTGTCACCGCTGTGCGCAGTCGACCACCGGTTCCGGTCGAGGCGGGATCGACGCGCCCCGGACGGACGAGGGGGCCGGGGACGAACGCCCCGACCCCCTCCCATCCGTTCCGCTCGACGACCGACGACTCCGTCGGTCGTCCCTACCGTCGTGTCAGGACGCGATGCCGACGACCGGGCTGGACAGTGTCCCGGCAGCCGATCCGTGGAAGACCGCGTCGCCATAGGCGAAGACGCCTCCGTCGGCTGCAGCCAGGAGGTACCCACCGTCGGTCCCGGTGGCGGCGAAGCCCACGACGGGGGCGTTCAGGTGCGTGCCCCCGGTCGAGCCGTGGAAGCTCGCGTCACCGAACGCGAAGACACCGCCGTCGGCGGCCACGAGCCAGTAGCCGGCGCCGTCCGAGGTCGCCGCCCCGCCCACGACGGGGGCGTTCAGGTGCGTGCCCCCGGTCGAGCCGTAGAAGGCTGCGTCCCCGAAGGCGAAGACGCCACCGTCGGCGGCCACGAGCCAGTAGCCGGCGCCGTCCGGCGTGGAGGCGATGCCCACCACCGGGGAGTTCAGGTGCGTGCCCCCGGTCGAGCCGTGGAAGCTCGCGTCACCGAAGCAGAACACACCGCCGTCGGCGGCCACCAACCAGTAGCCCTTGTCGTCCGCCGTGGCGGCGATGCCCACGATGGGGGCGTTGAGGTGCTGTCCGCCCTGCGAGCCGTAGAAGCCGGCACTGCCGTAGTTGAAGACCCCGCCGTCCGCCGCCGCCAACCAGTAGCCCGTGCCGTCAGGGGTGCTGATCGTGCCGACGATGGGTGCGTTCAGGTGCACTCCGGCGAGGTCGCCGGCGCATGCCTGGCCGCCGAAGCACGCCACTTTGCCCGTGCCGGTGACGATGCGGTAGCCGGTGCCGGACTTGACCTGGCCCACCAGATAGTCCTGAACGGCCACGGTGAGCGTGCTGGGTACGGTGGTCGCACTCCCGATGGCGTAGGCGATGTAGACGTGGCCTGCCGTGAGGGAGAGGTTGAGCGGGCCGAGGACGGGGGGAGTCGACGACGTCGACGGGTTGACGGCCACGGACACCGGCACCGTTCCGGCCGGCACGGCCAACGGACCTGCCGAATTCGGGTTGGTCAGGTCCGTGATCACCTTTGTCGTGCCGGCGTAGACGTCGACGCCGGGCGCCTGCGCCGTGTGGCGGACCAGCAGCCATGCATCGCCTGCCGGTGCGGAGCTCGTGGGATTGGCGAACACGTTGAGCGTGGGGGATCCTCCGGCGTCGAGGTTGGCCACGATGGTGGCGTTCTCGCCACCGGTCAACGTCTCGGTGGCGCTCAGCAGGGTGGTGGAGGTCCCGTGGGCCTTGACGGCGACGGCGTATGTGCCCGGAGCGAGTGAGAGCGCCGGGCTGACCGTCCCGAAGGTGAAGTCGGGGAGGACGTCAGCCCCGTTGACGTAGACGTCGACCGGTGTGTCCGGGATGCCGTGGACCACGGTCACCGTGGCGTCTCCTGCAGTGGAGTCCGCCCCGGACATCCCGGAGCCCGAGACGAGGGCCGCGGCGGGCGACAGTACGAGTGCCGTCACCACCGCCACTAGGGACAGTTTCTTGTGCATATCGCAGTTCCTCGATTGTCTGAATGCGCGAGGAGACGTTTCCCTCTGCGACAGTCCTTCGTCGCCGCATGGGGTCACGGATGACCGGAGGCGCGGATGTTCTTGTCCGGCTGGGCCCCGCGGATGTGGCGTCCACCGGTCTCCGTCATCCAGGATCCGTCCCGCTACGAACACGGGGTGCCACCAGGCGTCCGCACCGGACGCCATTCGAACAGGGGGGATCTCCATGCATCGCTCACGACTCATCGCAGGAGCTGCGGCGGCCGTCGCCGTGCTCGTCGGCCCGCTCGCTGCGTACTCGTCACCGGCCCAGGCGGCCACCACGGGCGGGGCGGCAGCGTCTTCGACCGGCATCACGTTCACCTTCCCGACGGCGCCGACCATCACGTTCCCGACGTTCCCCGCTCCACCGACGTTCCCGACGTTCCCCCCGGTGGTGCCCACGCCCCCGCCGATCGACACGGGCACCAGCGGGACCACCTCCATCGTCACCGAGCTCGCCCCCGGTGGGGAGAACAACGACGGGTCGTTCGACGGCAACGAGTTCGACTACCACCTCACCGCACTGCTCGTGCAGAGCGTGCTCGCGTCCGATCCCCACGGTCCCGTCTCCATCCTGAGTGACGGCACCCGCCAGGCGACCTTCTTCCAGCCGGACGACGAGGAGTGGACTCTGCTGGCCCGGAAGCTCTCGGGCCGGTCGCTCCCCCTGCCGGGAGCAGCCACCGAGCAGGCGACGTACAACTACTTCGAGGGCCTGGGCACCACGAGGATCGAGAAGATCCTGAGCTACCTCATCATCCCGGGCACCACCCTGACCGGCGCCCTGCTCGGCCCCGTGTCCGTCTCCCAGGCCGTGTACACCACAGCCAACGGTCAGACGTTGCTGGTCAAGTCGGACTTCGGCGTCGTCACGCTCGTCGACAACAGTCCGCTGACCGCCGATTCCGGGATCGTCGAGGCCGCGATGAACCAGGGCAACCGGCAGATCGCCTGGAGCACCGACGTGCTGCTGCCGTCGACCTTCTGACCCGTCGGGGCGCTACTTGCGGGACGTGCGCCGGTGGTTCAGCACGATGGCCAGGCGGTCGACGATCACACCCAGCACCACCGAGATGATGATCACCCAGATCAGGCTGGCCTTGGTGTCGAAGAAGACGAAGTTGACCTTGACCGACGCCGAGTTGCCCACGATGAAGGCGATCAACAGGACCAGGGCGACCCCGAGGACCACCAGGCGGACGATGTCCCGGGTATCACGCTTGGAAGTCGCCGGACTCCCCGGTCCCTGCGGTTGCTCTGCCATCGGGCCATCCTCCGTGACTGCGCCGACGTGACTGCGCGGACACCGGCGACAGTACACGCCGGGGCGCGGCGGACCCGGGATGTGGCCCCGCCGCGCCTCGACGCCGTCGGGCTACGGCGTCGCCCTGGCCGCCGGTGCGGCGTGCGCAGCCAGTGCCGGTGCCGCGGCGGCGGGGACGGTGTAGCCGGACACCGACGCGGCGATGTCCACGGGGCTGTAGACCGTCATGCACAGCGAGTCACCGGAGGGGACCACCAGGCCCGGGGCGAGCGGGTCGTCGCTGTTGCCCACTGCCGCGGCCAGGAAGACCTGATGGAAGGTTCCGACGTACGCGCCGCTGCAGGCGGTACCGGCCTCGACCTCGAGGTAGTAGTAGCTGATGGACGTCGGCGTGGAGTAGACGACGACATGGACGTCGTCGACGATCAGGGCGTCCCCGGTCGGCGGTGCCGCGACCACGCTGCTGGCACCACTGCCCAGGTTGGTGATGTACGAGTTCTGGAACAGCGACGCCGGCGCCACCGGGGCGACCTGGAGCTGCCCGGCGGGCGTCACGTCGGCCTTGTTGGTGCTGGTTCCCTCGATGCCGGTGAACTTGAGGGCGGCCACGGCGCCCACGGCACCGACGGTGGCGGGGATCACCAGGACGGCGACGGCCACCCCTGCGACGAACCATCCGGCCGCAGGCATGTGCTTGAGTCGGGACATGATCACGCTCCTCGTGGCCGGCGCAGTCGCCGGACGGGGTGCCCGCCGTCACCGTGCCCGAGGCCCGAACGTAGACGATGTGCCCGCCCGATTCCACCGGTCCGGTCCGGGCAGCGGGCCGTGCCCTTCCCGGGGCGCCTCAGCCCAGGAGGAGCAGGGTGGCCTGGTGGGCGAAATTCAGGATCGGGCCGGGGATGATCCCGAACACGACCGTGAAGGCGACGCACAGGCCGATGGCCACGGCGGTGAGCGTCGGCACGGGCACGATGCCCCGGGCCTCCACGTCGGCCGTCGGCGGGGCGTCGGTGAGGGTCTGGAGGCTCGCCACCGCGTCGGTCGTGGAGTCGCCCCGCGGTGGCTCGGCCGGGACCGGCTCGTCGGCCGTGTTGGCATCGGCGACGTTGCCGGAGTCGCCGACCGGCGAGAACATGGTGACGGCCAGGCGCAGGTAGAAGAACGCGGCCACGGCGGCGGACGCCATGGCGACCACGGCGAGCCCGTAGCCCTGGTCGGCCACCGAGGCCTCGATGACGCCCAACTTGGCCAGGAACCCGGTGGTGAACGGCGCGCCGGCCTGTCCCAGCAGGAGCACGGCGAAGGCCAGGGCGAGCAGCGGTTGGCGCTTGGCCAGGCCCCGGTAGTCGGTGATCTTCGAGCGGGTGTCCCCCGGACCGGCCACCACGGTGATCACCGCGAACGTCCCGATCACCAGGAACATGTAGGTGAAGAGGTAGTACAGCGAGGCCGACACACCCCGGGCCGACACCGCCTCCACCCCCAGGAGGATGAAGCCCACGTGATTGATCGACGAGTACGCCATCATCCGCTTGACGTCGCGCTGGGTCAGCGCCACCACGGCGCCGAGCACCAGGCTCAGCAGGGCCAGCATCCACACCACCGGCTGCCAGTCGGCCCTGACCGTCGGGAACGAGGTGACGAACACCCGCAGCAGGGCGGCGAACGCGCCGGCCTTGGCCACCGCCGCCATGAACCCGGCGACGGGTGACGGCGAGCCCTCGTAGACGTCGGGCGACCACAGGTGGAACGGGACCGCGGCGATCTTGAAGGCGAATCCCACCAGGAGCAGAGCGATCCCGGCCAGCAGCACGCCGTTGTGGACGATGACGTGGCGCGACAGGTAGTCGGCGATCTGGGGGAGGTTGGTGGTGCCCGTGGCCCCGTAGGTGAGGGCGATGCCGTACAGGAAGACGGCCGACGAGAACCCACCGAGGACGAAGTACTTGAGGGCGGCCTCGCCCGATTCGGCCCGCCGGTGGTTGAACGCGGCCAGGACGTAGAGGGCGATGGAGAGGATCTCGAGGCCGAGGAAGACCACGATGAGGTCGTTGGCCGCCCCCATCATCATCGCCCCGGACGCCGACACCATGGCCAGCACCTGGTACTCGGGACCGTCGATGCCCTCGCGCCGCAGGTAGCCGTCACCGATCAGCGCGGTCAGCAGCATGGCGATCGACACCGTGATCTGGATGAAGACGTCGAAGCCGTCGAAGGCGATCGCCCCGGCGATGGTGACCTTCGGGCCGTGGGTGGCCACCTGGTCCCACTGGACCAGTGCGGCCACCAGTGCGGCCACCGAGACGGTGGCGGCCACCAGGGTGCCCGCCCGTACGTCCAGGATCCGCCGGAGGAGCGACGACACCAGCATCAGGGCCAGCGCCCCTCCCAGCATGATCAGCATGGGCAGGATGCTCAGGTAGTCGATGTGGGGCACGTGGATGGTGGGTGCCGCCGAGGTGGCCAGGAGATTCACTTCGAGCCCCCCGTCAGCTTCACCGTCGCCACCGGTAACGGCGACGAGGCCGAGGTGCCCGAGGACCGGACGGCGACGAGCGGGCCCTGACGCAGTTCGGCCGGGACCGGCGTGTTGGTCACGGTGTCCACGTGGATGACCAGCCGGTTCACCGACGGGGTGATCCGGTCGAGCACCGGCTTCGGGAACACGCCGAGCAGCACGATGAGGATGACCAGCGGGGCGACGATCAGCCGCTCGTTCACCGACAGGTCACGGGTGGTCCTGTCCGCCTCGGTCGGCTCGCCGTGGAAGACCTGCTGATACCCCCAGAGCAGGTACACGGCGGCGATGACCACGCCGGCCGTGGCCGCCACGGCCCACCACCGGTGCGCCACGAAGGTGCCGATCAGGATCAGGAACTCACCCACGAAACCGTTGAGGCCGGGGACGCCGATCGAGGCCAGCATGGCCAGGGTGAACACGCCGGCCAGTACCGGGGCCGGGGACTGCAGTCCCTTCAGGGAGCCGATCTGCCAGGTGCCCCGCCTCTCGTAGAGCCAGCCCACCAGGATGAAGAGCGTGGCGATGACCAGCCCGTGGTTCACCATCTGGAGCACGCCGCCGCTCAGGCCCTGGCTGTTGAGCGCGAAGGTCCCGAGCGCGATGAACCCGATCTGGGCCAGCGACGAGTAGGCCAGGAGCCGCTTGAGGTCCCGTTGGGCGCAGGCCACCAGTGCCCCGTAGGTGATGCCGATCACGGCCAGGGTGAGCAGCAGTGGCGCCAGCGTGCGACTGGCCTGCGGGAACAGGTTGAGGTCGAATCGGATGATGCCGTAGGTGCCCAGCTTGGCCATGACCGCCACCAGGAGGATGGCCACGGCGGTGGGGGACTCGGAGTACGCGTCCGGCGACCACGTGTGGAACGGGAAGATCGGCGCCTTCACGGCGAACGCCGCGGTGAAGGCCAGGAACAGCAGGACGCCCTCGGTGCCCGACAGATGGGTGTGCATCAGTGGTGGCAGGGCGAACGTCAGGACCCCGGTCTGCGACTTGTGGATGAAGGCGATCGAGACGATGCCCACCAGGAGGAAGGCCGAGCCGGCGAACGTGTACACGAAGAACTTGATCGCCGCGTAGCCGCGCCGGGCGAAGCCCCACCCCCCGATGAGGAAGTACGACGGGACCAGGGTCAGCTCGAAGAACAGGAAGAAGAGGATCAGGTCGAGCGAGACGAAGCTGCCCATGCACGCCGACTCCAGCAGCAGCACCCAGGCGATGAACGCCCGGGGGTCGCGCCGGGCCCGGGACCCCAGCATGGTCAGGGGGAACAGGACCGCGGTCAGGACGAGTAGGAACAGCGAGATCCCGTCGACGCCGACCGACCAGTGGATGCCGAGGCCGGTGGCCCACTCGTGGGTGCTGACCATCTGGTAGGCGCCGGAGCCGGACTTGAACACCACGAGCACGGCGATGGCGACGGCCAGGGTGAGCACCGTGACGGCCACGCCGACCGCCTCGTGGAACCAGGCGGCAACGGCCTTGCGGGGGATCAGGGCGACCACGCCCGCGCCCACCGCGGGCAGCAGGACCAGCGTGGTCAGGTACGGGAACGAGGTGGCCACCATCAACCCCACCACATCCTCGTGAGCATGAAGCCGAGGACGACGACGGTGCCGAAGGTGATCCCGAGGACGTAGTTGCGCACGTACCCGGTCTGGGTCTTGCGCAGGAGCGTCCCCGAGCCCCGGAAGGCGCCGGCCACGCCGTTGACCGCACCGTCGATGACCTTCGGTTCGATCACGTCGGCGCAGTAGGCGGCCAGGCGCTCGCTCGGACGACCGAAGACGGCGTCGTAGAGCTCGTTGATGTACCAGGCGCCCCGCAGGAACGCCCCCTCCAGCGCGGGCCGGTCCGACCGCTGCGACCACAGCCGCAGGCCGATGAGGACGAAGACGATGGCCACCACCGCGTCGACGATGGCCAGGATCCACAGCGCGGACGAACTGAGGTTGTCGTGGAACAGGTTCGACCCGAATACCGGATCCACCCAGTTGGCCAGCGAGAAGTTGCTGCCCGAGATGGCCATCACGCCGGCGATCGCCGCGAAGAACGCCAGGATCCAAAGCGGCACGGTCATGATCCACGGCGACTCGTGGGGCTCAGACACCGCGCCGTCGGCGTGGTGGGCGTGGGCGGCGTCCAGCTCGTGCCCGTCGGCGCCGGACTCGGACCACCGGTCGGACCCGAAGAAGGCCAGACCCGTCAGGCGGCTCATGTAGTACGCGGTGAGCGCGGCGGTGATGATGCCCACGAACCACAGTGCGGGGTGGGCGGCCCAGGTGTTGTCCAGGATGTCGCCCTTGGCCCAGAAGCCCGACAGCGGCGGCACGGCGGCGATGCACAGCCATCCGATGGCAAAGGTGATGAAGGTGATCGGCAGGTAGGCCCGCAGGTTCCCCATGCGCTTGAGGTCCTGCTCATCGTGCAGGCCGTGGATGACGGAGCCCGCCCCCAGGAAGAGCAGCCCCTTGAAGAAGGCGTGGGCCACCATGAGGAAGATCGCCGCCGTGTAGGCCCCGCACCCGATGGCCAGGAACATGTAGCCCAGCTGGGACACCGTGGAGTAGGCCAGCACCTTCTTGATGTCCTGCTGGGCGCAGGCGATGGTGGCGGCCACGAACGCGGTGGCGGCGCCGATGATGGCGATGGTGAGCGCGGCGTCGGGGGAGGCGTGCAGGAGTGGGTTGACCCGGCAGAGCAGGTAGACGCCGGCCGTCACCATGGTCGCCGCGTGGATCAGGGCGGACACCGGGGTCGGGCCCTCCATGGCGTCGGCCAGCCACGGGAAGAGCGGGATCTGCGCCGACTTGCCCATCACGCCGACCAGCAGGAGCAGGCAGATGGCGGTGACGTTGGCCGAGCCGATCCGGTCGACGTGGGCGAACACGTACTGGTAGTCGAGCGAGTGCACCTTGTCGTAGACCAGGAAGATGGCCAGCAGGAAGCCGACGTCGCCGATGCGGTTGTAGACGAAGGCCTTCTTGCCGGCGCTGGCCGCGGAGTCGCGCGTGAACCAGAACGAGACCAGCCAGTACGAGCAGGTGCCGACGCCCTCCCACCCGACGAAGGTCACCAGCAGGTTGCTGCCCAGCACCAGGATGAGCATCGAGGCGACGAACAGGTTCATGTACAGGAAGAACTTCGGGTAGTCCTTGTCGCCCTTCATGTACCCGATCGAATACAGGTGGATCAGGGTGCTGATGCCGGTGATGAACAGGACCATGGTCATCGACAGCGGGTCGACGTAGAGGGCGGCGTGGACCTGGAGGCGGTCGACCGGGATCCACGTCCACAGGTTCTGGCTGTACGAGCGCACCGGGGCGTTCACCTGCAGGAGGGCCAGGTAGACGCCGACCGAAACGAGGAACGAGGCACCGACGGCACAGGTGCCCACGACGCCGGCGGCCGGATCGCCCAGCTTGCGGCCCGAGGCCAGCAGGATCCCGAAGCCCACCAGGGGCAGCAGGATGATCAGGTAGGTGACGTGGAGCATCGCCCGGTCAGCCCTTCATCAGGTGGAGGTCGTCGGCGTTGGTGCTGGCACGCCTGCGGAAGATGGCCACGACGATCCCGAGCCCGACCACGACCTCGGCCGCCGCCACCACCAGGACGAAGAAGACCAGCACCTGCCCACCGATGTCGTGGAGCTGCCGGGCGAAGGCCACGAAGGCCAGGTTGGAGGCGTTGAGCATCAGCTCCACGCACATGAACATGATGAGCACGTTGCGCCGCACCAGCACCCCGAAGGCGCCGATGCAGAACAGGACGACACTGAGCGACAGGTACCAGGCCGGGCTGATGCTCATGCGTCCCCCCCGGCGTCCCCGGTGCCGTCGGTCGTCCCCGGACCGGGATCCCGGACGGCCAGCGCGGCATCGGCCTCCTCGATCTGCTCGGAGGACGTGGCCGCCGGCGGGCGCCGGGCCAGGACCACGGCGCCGACCACGGCGATGATGAGCAGCGCCGAGGTGGCCTCGAACGGGAAGAGATAGGTCGTGTAGAGCGACTTGCCGATCAGGTTCACGTTGGGCGCACCGGTGTCGGAGCCGGCCACATGGGGCTGCCCCGTGGTCCACCGGGACACCTGGCCCAGCAGCAGGAGTCCGGTCGCCCCCAGTGCGACCAGGGCGACGGCCAGCGGCCGCTGCCCCCGCAGCGGCTCGGCCGCCACGTTCTCCTCCTTGTCCACGCCCAGGAACATGATCACGAACAGGAACAGCACCACGATGGCGCCGGCGTAGACGATCACCTGCACGGCGGCCAGGAAGCTGGCCTGCTGCAGCACGAAGAGCACGGCCACGCCGAACAGGGTCATGACCAGCATGAGCGCCGAGTGGACCGGGTTGCGGGCCACCACCACGCCGATGGCGCCGGCGAGGATGATGGCTGCGGCCACGGCGAACACCCCGACATCGGGGAGCGTGGGATGGGACGACGAGGTCACGAAGACACCGAGCAGGGCCGTCATGCGTCACCGCCCTCGGACGGGTCGGCGGCGGCCGGTGCCGGCTCGGGGAGCCGGTCGCGCTCCGAGTTTCCGGCGCGCTTGGCTGCCGCATAGGCGACGTCGGCCTCCTCGCGGTGCTTCTTCCCGAACCCGGGGCGGAAGCGCTCGGCCTTCTCCATGGCCCGTCCGATGGCCCCGCGGGGCCCGCGCTTGGCGGCCGGCAGGTCCGCCGGGCGCAGGTGGCGCTCCAGCGTCTCGCGGAGCGGCATGCTGCCGGTGGTGGCGTCGTCACGCACGCCGCTCTGGCCGGCCTCGGGGGCCCGGACGCCGAAGCCGAGCTCGCCCGACCACTGGACCTGGCCCTCGAACTCGGCGGCACCGGCCGGCGACGTGGCCCGCATCCACCCCGACGTGTGCAGGTCGTCGCCCTCGCGCCAGTCCTCCCAGGGCATGTGCCTCGGGCGACCGTCATCGTCCACCAGCAGCTCGTCCTTGGTGTAGATGGCGTCGTTCCGGTTGGTGAAGGAGAACTCCATGAGCTTCGACTCGGTGATGGCCTCGGTCGGGCAGGCCTCCACGCACATGTCGCAGTGGATGCACCGGAGGAAGTTGATCTCGTAGACGTAGCCGTAGCGCTCGCCCGGTGAGACCGGGTGGTCCGGCGGGTTGTCGAGGCCGCGCACGTAGATGCAGTCGGCCGGGCACACGCCGGCGCACAGTTCGCAGCCGATGCACTTCTCCATGCCGTCCTCGTACTTGTTGAGGACGTGGCGGCCGTGCTGGCGGGGCTGCTTGGGACGCTTCTCCTCGGGGTACTGACGGGTGACCGCGGGCCGACCGAGGTGCTCGAGCGTCAGCTTGAATCCGCCGAGGAAGTTCTGACGGCCGCGGGGCGGCTCGGGGGTCGCCATCAGCGATCGCCTCCTTCGGTGGGTGCCGCCGGGGGTTGCTGCTCGGCGCGCGTCCACAGGCGCACCCCGACCTGGGGCACGACGGCCCGGGTCGCCTCGCGCTCGGTGCCGATGGCGAACGCACGGCTCAGCAGGACGCTGCCCACCAGGACCGCGGCCACCATGCCGACGCCCCACCAGCCGTCGACCACGAAGCCGGCGATGATGAGCAGCCAGCCCAGCGACAGTGGGATGAGCCGCTTCCACCCGAGGTCCATCAGCTGGTCGTAGCGGAGGCGGGGGAGGGCGGCGCGCAGCCACACGAAGATGAACAGGAAGACGATCGTCTTGCCCAGGAACCACAGGATCGGGAAGATCCACTCGATGTGGGGGATGTGGGGCACGGGACCGTCGGGGCCGCCGAAGAACAGCGTCACCGTGATGGCCGACATGGTGATCGTGTTCATGAACTCGGCCAGGAAGAAGAGAGCGAAGCGGATCGAGGAGTACTCGGTGTGGAAGCCCCCGACCAGCTCCTGGTCGGCCTCGACCAGGTCGAACGGCGGGCGGTTGGTTTCGGCGACGACGGCGATGAAGAAGATCAGGAAGGGGACGACGGCCAGGCGGATGGCGTTCCACTGCCACAGGTGTCCGGCCTGGGCGTCGACGATGGTACGGGTGCTGAGCGACCCGGAGATCAGGACGACCATGACCACGGTCATCCCCAGCGCGGCCTCGTAGGAGATCATCTGGGCGGAGGCCCGGACCGACCCGAGCAGCGGGTACTTGGATCCCGAGGACCACCCGGCCAGCATCACGCCGTAGACGGCGATGCCCGACATGGCCAGCAGGAACAGGATCCCCATGGCCGGGTCGGCCAGCTGCAGCTCGAACGTGTGCCCGAAGAGGGTGACCTCGCCGCCGATGGGCACGATGGCGAAGGCCAGGAACGCCGGGATGATCGTGAGGTAGGGGGCCAGCTTGAAGACGAACCGGTCGGCCTTGTCCGGGATCAGGTCCTCCTTGAAGAAGAGCTTGATCCCGTCGGCCAGCGTCTGGGCGATCCCGAACGGCCCGGCCCGGTTCGGCCCGATCCGGCTCTGCATGTCCGAGATGACCTTGCGCTCGAACCAGATCATCAGCATGACCGACACCATCAGGGCGCCGAAGACGACGAGGACCTTGACGGCCACGATGGCCAGCACGACCCAGCCCACGCCTTTGGCGTACAGGGGGTCGGTGCCGAGCAGCGGCGCGAGGTGGGTCACAATGACTCCATGCGGAGGTCCACCACCGGGAAGGCCCGGTCGATGAGGTCGGCCACCGTGCCGTCACCCAGCGGCACGTTGAGGTCGGCGGCGACCACCTTGCGGGGAAGCGAGGGGTCGGGCTCGACGGGGACCACCAGGGTGGCGGTGGTGGAGCGGAGTCGCACCTCGCCCCCGGGGGCGACACCCAGCGCATCGAGGTCGTGGGGGTTGACCCGCAGGACCCCGGGGCCGACCAGGCCGGCGAGCGCCGGCACGGCCTCGACCGCACTGCCGCCGTCGTAGAGGACCCGGGAGGCGACCAGGCGCACGGAGTACCCGTCGGCCGGGGACACGTGGGGGACGTCGAGCTCGGGAACCCCGGACAGCATGGCCGGGCGGACCGGCGCACCGGCGGACGGCTCGCCGGGGGCGGGGGCCGTGCTGGCGTTCGGTGACGACGCCATGCCGGCCTGCAAACTCGCACCCTGGCGCTCGACCGACTCCACGCCGGGAACGGCGACCGGGTCGAGCGGCTCGCGCCTCGACAGCGACACCGGGCTGGACCCGAGCGGGGCGACCACGCCGTCGGCGCCACCGTGGGAGTCGAGGACGGTCCGGGTGATGCCGCGGTGGGACACGGCCACCTGCTCGATCTCGTCCCACACCGTCCCGACCGAGTCGAAGCCCAGGTCGTGGCCGAGGTGCACGGCGAGCTCGCCGGCGATCATCCAGTCGGGCCAGGCCTGTCCGGGCGGGACCAGCTTCTGGCCCACCCGCGAGATCCGGCCCTCGATGTTGGTGGTCGTGCCGGGCCGTTCGTGGGCCTCGGCCGCCGGCAGGACGACGTCGGCGTGCTCCAGGACGTCACCCGGGGCGGTGGCCACGGCCACCACGAACCCGGCGGACTCGAGGGCGCGGCGGGCCAGGCGGCGGTCGGGAAAGTCGGTCAGCGGGTCGCTGCCCAGCAGGACCAGCGCGGTCACCGGGGAGCCCCCGGCGTGGTCGCCGGCGGCCGCGGCCAGGATCTCGGCGGTGCCCCGGCCCCGGGCCTCGGGCAGGGTGCCCCACGCCGCTGCGAACCAGGCGCGTCCGGCCTCGAGCGACACCCGGCCGGGCAGGATCCCCGGGGCCAGGCCCATGTCGAGCGCGCCCAGCACGTTGCCGCGCCGCAGCGCCGGCAGGAACCGGGCCTCGGGCAGGGCCTCGGCCAGGGCCCGGGCGGCGTCGGCCACCAGCTCGGCGTCCTCGGCCAGCGACGGCCGCCCGACCACGACCACGACCGGGCCCTCGGCGAGCAGCCGGCGTCCCTCGGCCAGGGCGTCGGCGTCCTTGGCCGCCTCCGGTGCCGTCCCGTCGGACACCAGGGCGTCCACCAGGGCCCGGGCGTCGCCCGGGCCGTAGCGCAGCGACACGGCGGCGTGGGCGGTCAGCGACGTGGCCTGCGGCGACAGCTCGACGAGCGACAGGTCCCCGTCGACGGCGGCGGCCCGCAGCCGCAGGAAGAGGACCGGGAGCTCCTCGCGGACGTCGCCGGTCAGCAGGACCACGGTGGCGGCCGAGGCGGCCTGGTCGATGGTGGCCCGGGGCAGGCCGAGCACGAGCTCGGCGGGGAGCCCGTCACCGAGCTGGGCGTCGACGGAGTCGGTGCCGAGCACGCCCTTGGCCACCCGGGCCCAGGCGTAGGCTCCCTCGTTGGTCAGCCGGGCGCCGCCGATGACCCCGAGCGAGTCGGCACCCTCGACCACGGCGGCCCGCAGGCCCTTGGCCACGGTCTCGAGCGCCTCGTGCCAGGACACCGCCACGAGCGTCCCGTCCTTGCGGACCATCGGTTCCACCAGGCGGTCCTCACGGTTGACGGCGTCGGCGGCAAACCGACCCTTGTCGCAAAGCCACCCGTGGTTGACCGGGTCGATGTCGATCCCGAGCAGCCGGGTGAGGCGGTTGGACGACGACTGCACGGCCACCCGGCACCCGACGGAGCACGTGGTGCACGTGGACTCGACCTGGTCGAGGTCCCACGGGCGGGCGGCGAACCGGTAGGGGGATGCGGTGAGCGCTCCCACCGGGCAGATCTGCACGGTGTTCCCCGAGAAGTACGAGGTGAAGGGCAGCTCGGGGAAGGTGCTGACCTGGATCTGCTCGCCCCGGCCGATGAAGTCGATCTGGGCCTCGCCCGCCACCTCCTCGGCGAAGCGGGTGCAGCGGCTGCACTGGATGCACCGCTCGCGGTCGAGCAGCACCAGCTCCGAGATCGGGATCGGCTTCTCGAAGTGGCGCTTCTCCTCGACGAACCGGGTCTCCCCCGGGCCGTAGGCCAGGGTCTGGTCCTGGAGCGGGCACTCGCCGCCCTTGTCGCAGACGGGGCAGTCCAGGGGGTGGTTGATCAGCAGGAACTCGAGGACGCCGTCCTGGGCCTTCTTGACCTTGTCGGAGTCGGTGGTGACCTCCATGCCCGGTGCCGCCTCGATGAAGCAGCTCGGCATCAGGGTGGCGCCGCGGGGTCCGCTCACCTCGACGAGGCACATGCGGCAGACCCCCACCGAGGACATGCGGGGGTGGTAGCAGAACCGGGGGACGAAGGTCCCGGCCCGCTCGGCCGCGGCGATGAGCAGCTCGCCCTTGCGGGCGCGCACCGTCCGGCCGTCCAGGGTGAACTCGAACTCCTCGGACGGGGTGGTCTGGTCACTCATAGGGGCAGCCCCCCTCCTTGATGTGGACCAGGAACTCGTCGCGGAACATCGTGATGGCCGAGCTGATCGACGACGGGATGGACGGCCCGAGCACGCAGATCGTCGTCTGCTGCGGCGGCCACGTGAGGCCGGGGGCGATGTTGTCGCAGGCGTCGAGCAGGAGGTCGAGGTCCTCCTCGCGGCCCTGGCCGCGCTCGATGCGCTCCATGATGCGCTCGAGCCAGCCCGAGCCCTCCCGGCACGGGGTGCACTGGCCGCACGACTCCCGGCTGAAGAACTTGGTGATCCGCCACGCGGCGCGCACCGCGCAGGTGTGGTCGTCCATGACGACCACGGAGCCCGACCCGAGCATCGAGCCGGCCTCGGCCACCTCGTCCTGTCCGAGCGGCAGGTCGATCTGGTCGGGCCCGAACCAGGGAGCCGAAACCCCGCCGGGGATGAACGCCTTCAGGCCCCGACCGTGGGGGATCCCGCCGCCGAGCACCGGGGCGTTGATCAGGTCGTTGAACGTGGTCGTGACCATCTCGAGCTCGTAGACGCCCGGGTTGTTCACGTGTCCGGCCAGGGCGAACAGCCGGGTGCCGGTGGAGCGGCCGCCGCCGAGGGCGGCGAAGGCCGCCCCGCCGTTGAGCAGGATCCACGGGAGGTTCGACATGGTCTCCACGTTGTTGACCACGGTCGGGTCGCCGTAGAGGCCGATGGCGGCCGGGAAGAACGGTGGCTTGATCCGGGGGAAGCCCCGCTTCCCCTCGAGGGACTCGAGCAGGGCCGTCTCCTCGCCGCAGATGTAGGCGCCGGCGCCGGGGTGGACGACCACGTCCACCGAGAACCCGGACCCGAAGATGTCCCGGCCGACCGCACCGTGGGCGTAGGCGTCGTTGAGGGCGGCCTGCACCCGCTCGAGGCCGAGCGCGAACTCGCCCCGCAGGAAGATGAACACCTGGGAGACCTGCAGCGCGTAGGCGGCGATCACCACGCCCTCGACCAGCTGGTGCGGGTCCCGCTCGACCAGCAGGTGGTCCTTGAAGGTGGCCGGCTCGGACTCGTCGCCGTTCACCACCAGGTAGGTCACCGGCGCCTTGCGGAGCATGGACCACTTGCGCCCGGCCGGGAACCCGGCGCCCCCCCGGCCCAGCAGGCTGGCCGCGTCCACCTCGGCGGCGACGGCCTCGGGCGTCATCGTGAGCGCCTTGCGCAACCCGTCGTAGCCACCGGTGGCCAGGTAGCGCCCGAGCGTGTGGGAGTCGTCGTGGCCGATGCGGGCGGTGACGATCTTCGGCGGGTCGGTGATGGCCATCAGGCACCTCCCCCGTCGGCCGGGGCGGTGGCGGCCTCGCGGGCGGCCCGTTCGTCGGCCGCCGCGGCGCGCTCCCGGGCGACCTCGGCGGCGTCCACGGCCAGGCCGTTGGCGCGGCGCACCCGGATCAGCGTCCCGTGCGGCGGGATGTCGGCGTCGCGGGCGCCCGAGCGGAGCTCGCCGACGAGCCGGTCGAACGACTCGGGGGTCTGGGCGCCCACGTAGCGGTGGTTCACCTGGACGCACGGTGCCCGGTCGCAGTCGGCCAGGCACTCGGCCTCCTCGAGGGTGACCGTCCCGTCGGGGGTCGTTCCCCCGGCACCGATGCCCAGCGAGTCCTCGGCGTGCTCGAGCAGTTCGGCGGCCCCACCCAGCAGGCAGGCGATGTTGGTGCAGACCGCCACCACGTACTTCCCCACCGGTTCGGTGTGGAGCATGTCGTAGAACGACGCCGTGCCCAGGACCTCGGTGGGCGTGACGCCGACCAGACCGGCGATGTCGACCATGGCCTCGGGCGTGAGCCAGCCGTCCTGCTCCTGGGCCAGGTGGCACAGCGGGATCAGCGCGGACCGCGGCTCGGGGTAGAGCTCGATGAGCTGGCGGGCCCGGGCCACCATGTCGGCCGAAAGGTGGCTGGGGGCGGCCGGGGCCAGGGCGGCGCGGCGGGGCGGGGCGAGGGGGGTCGGCTCGGTCACCGGTCAACCTCCCCCATCACCGGGTCCACCGACGAGCACGCCACGACGGCGTCGGCCAGGAGTCCGCCGCGCATCATGAGGGGCAGCGCCTGCAGGTTCACGAAGCTGGGTCCCCGGATGTGCATCCGGAAGGGCTTGGGGCCACCGTCGGACACCAGGTAGCAGCCGAGCTCACCCCGGGGGGACTCGGTGGCCACGTAGACCTCGCCCTCGGGCACCCGGAATCCCTCGGTGAACACCTTGAAGTGGTGGATCAGGGCCTCCATCGACTCGTCGATGCGGCCCCGCGGCGGCGGGGTGACCTTCTTGTCCTGGACCCGGTAGTCGCCGGCCGGCATCTTCTCGACGACCTGGCGGATGATCCGGATGGACTCGCGGATCTCGTTGAGGCGGATCGAGTACCGGTCGAAGTTGTCGCCGAACGTGCCCACGATGACGTCGAAGTCCACCTCGTCGTAGCGCAGGTAGGGCATGGACCGGCGCAGGTCCCACGGCACGCCGGTGGACCGCAGGAGGGGGCCGGTCAGCGAGAGGGCCAGCGCCTCCTCGGCCGACAGGTTGCCCACACCCTCCGACCGCTGGTGGAAGAGCGGCTGGCCGGTGAGCAGCTCGTCGTACTCGTCGAGGCGCGGCAGCACGGTGTCGCAGATGATGGTGACGTCGTCCTCCCACCCGTCGGGCAGGTCGGCGGCGGTCCCGCCGGGACGGATGAAGTTGTGGTTCATCCGCAGTCCGGTCGTCTTTTCGAAGAAGGCCAGGATCATCTCGCGCTCGCGGAAGCCGTAGATCATCATCGACGTCGACGCATGGTCCATGCCGTTGGTGGCCATCCACATGAGATGGGACGAGACCCGGTTGAGCTCGACCAGGAGCATCCGGATCCAGTCCGAGCGGGGCGGCATCTCGATGCCCAGGAGCTCCTCGACGGCCAGCGACAGCACCAGCTCGTTGTGCAGGGGTGACAGGTAGTCCATCCGGGTGACGTTGGTCGACCCCTGGACGTAGGTGAGCTCCTCGGCCGTCTTCTCCATGCCGGTGTGGAGGTAGCCGATCACCGGCTTGGTGCGCAGGACGGTCTCGCCGTCCAGCTCGATCATGAGGCGGAGCACCCCGTGCGTCGACGGGTGCTGGGGGCCCATGTTGATGATCATGGTCTCGTCGTCGGTCTGCTCGACGTCGATGTCGTCGGCGTTGAGCACCACGCCCTCGGGCAGGCGCAGCACGGCCCCCACCTCGCGCCGCAGCTCGCCGGGCTCCGTCCGGGTGCGGGGGAAGAGTTCCTGGGCCCCCTCGGACGTCTCGATGATCAGACCTGTCTCGGTACCGACATCGGACGGCTCGTCGTACTGCTCGCCCGACACGGGGTCCGCGAGCCCGGTGTCGGGACGGGGCTCCCCGTCGGTGGCCGGCGCGGTGTCGGTCATCGTGGCCCCGGGGCGCCCTTGAACTGCACGGGCACCCGGCCGACGCCGTAGTCCTTGCGCAGGGGGTGGCCCTCCCAGTCCTCGGGCAGGAGGATCCGGGTCATGTCGGGATGGCCGGTGAACATCACGCCGAACAGGTCGTAGGCCTCGCGCTCCATGGCCTCGGTCCCCGGGTAGAGGTCGAAGAGGGTCGGCACCTCGGCATCGTCGGCCGGAACCTGCACCCGCACCCGGACCCGTCGGACCTGGCTGAGGGAGAGGAGGTTCACCACGACCTCGAAGCGCTCCGCCGCCACCCCGTCGGGAAGCGTCCGCGCCGGGTGGGTGAGGTAGTCCACGGCGCACAGGTCCGCGCACATCTCGAACCCCTCGTCGCGCAACGCGGTCACCACACCGAGGTACTGGTCACGGGTGGGGAAGACCACTTCGGGCGCCGCGCCCCGGCGCCGGCGCATCGACGACCCACCCGACGGGGCGGTCGCGGGCGCGTCGGAGGTGGTGTCCCCGTCGGTGGCCGTGGTCACAGGGGCTCACCCACGCTCCGGGCGATGATCGGGTTGCGCTTCGGGGTTCCGAGGTGGACGGCGTCGGGGCGGTCCGGCGTCCAGCCCCGGGAGGGGTCGTCGTCCGGTCCACGGGCGTCGTCGGTGTCGCCACCCTGGTCGGAGGCGAGACCGGCGGTGTCCGGGCGACCGTCGAGGAGGACGCCCCGACGACGGGTGATGTCGTCGCTGCGGACCTTCTCGTGCAGGGTGAGGATGGCGTGCATGAGCGTCTCGGGGGTGGGCGGGCACCCCGGGGCGTAGACGTCGACCGGGACGATCTGGTCCACGCCCTGCACGATGGCGTAGTTGTTGAACATCCCGCCCGAACTGGCGCACACGCCCATCGACAGGACCCACTTGGGCTCCATCATCTGGTCGTAGACCTGACGGAGCACGGGCGCCATCTTCTGCGAGACCCGTCCGGCGACGATCATGAGGTCGGCCTGGCGCGGGGAGGCCCGGAAGACCTCCATGCCGAACCGGGCCAGGTCGAAGTCGGCGGCACCGACCGACATCATCTCGATGGCGCAGCAGGCGAGCCCGAAGGTGGCCGGCCACATCGAGTAGGTCCGTGCCCACTTGACCAGATCCTCCAGCCGGCCGGTCAGGAAGTTGTGCTGGAGGTCCTCGAGTCCCATCGTGCCCCGCCCCGCTCAGGCGGCGCGGCCGGGGCCGGCCGGGGCGGTGGAGGGAGCGGTCGCACCGTCGGTCCCCTCGGCGGAGGCCCCGATGCGGGCGATCGTGGAGTCCGACGTGCGCGACGGCATGCCACCGGCGAGCCGCTTGGAGGGGCCCCAGCTGAGGGCCCCGTTGCCGACCAGGTACACGAAGGAGATGAAGACGACGACGGCGAAGACCAGGACCTCCACCAGGCCGAACGACCGCAGCTGGCGGAAGATCACGGCCCACGGGTAGAGGAAGACCACCTCGATGTCGAAGATGATGAAGATCATCGCCACCAGGTAGAACCGCACCGGGAACCGGGTCGGGGGGTCGATGCCGGGCACGATCCCGCACTCGTAGGGCGCCAGCTTGGCCGCCGTCGGTCGCTTCTTGGGCGCCAGCAGCGCCGACGCGACGAACGACAGGGAGGCGAACAGGAACCCCAGGATGATCAGGATGAGGATCGGAAGGTAGTCGGCCACAGCACGTGTTTTTTACCACGCGCCCTTCGGACAAAGCACATCCGCCCGACCGGCCCCGGTCCGGTGCGGCCCGCCGCCCGGCGGGGTCCCGGTGTGCCGACCCGGACCCGTCCCCTCTAGCATTGGCGTGTGAGCGAACCGGCCGATCCGACACCCCTCCCCACCGGCAGCGCCGACCTGGCCACCCGGGCCGGGGACGTCGGACCGCCTGCGGACGGGCACGTCCACGACGTGCTGGTGGTCGGGGGTGGGCCCTCGGGGTCGTCGTGCGCCTACTGGCTGGCCGACGCCGGATGGGACGTCGCCCTGGTGGAGAAGAAGGAGTTCCCCCGGGTCAAGACGTGCGGCGACGGCCTGACCCCCCGCTCGGTCCGCCAGATCGCCGACATGGGCATCGAGGGCTCGCTGGCGGGCGCCCACCGCTACGGCGGCCTGCGCTGCCACGCCTTCGGCCGGACGCTGAACCTCCCCTGGCCCGAGCACCCGTCGTTCCCCTCCTACGGCTACGTCATCACCCGGCACGACCTCGACGCCCTGGTCAACGAGCGGGCGGCCAAGGCGGGGGCCACCGTGTGGCAGGGCACCGAGGCGCTCGAGCCCATCCTGGACGACGCCGCGCCCGCCCCCGACGGCGCCGGCCTGCCGTCGTGCGTGGGTGCCGTGGTCAAGGAGAAGGCCACCGGGCAGGTGCGCGAGATCCGGGCCCGGTACGTGGTGGTGGCCGACGGGGCCAACTCGCGCTTCGGCCGGGCGCTGGGCACCAGCCGGGACCGTACCCAGCCCATGGGCATGGCGCTCCGCGGGTACTACACCTCACCGGGGCACGACCAGCCCTTCATCGAGTCGCACCTCGACATCCGCGACGGCCAGGGCAACGTGGTACCCGGCTACGGATGGATCTTCCCGCTCGGCGACGGCCGGGTGAACGTCGGCGTCGGGCTCCTCTCCACCGACCAGCGGTGGAAGGGGGTCAACACGGCGACCCTCATGGAGCATTTCGTGGCCTGGGCCCCGAAGGAGTGGGAGCTGTCCCCCGCCACCGCCGTGGGACCGGCCACCGGTGGCAAGCTGCCGATGGGACTGGCCGTGGGGCCCCGGGTCGGCGCCACCACCCTGGTCGTCGGCGACGCGGCCGGCACCATCAACCCGTTCAACGGCGAGGGCATCGCCTACGGCTACGAGACCGGCCGCCTGGCCGCGGCATCGCTCGGCGAGGCGCTGTCGGGTGACGGGTACGCCGCCCTGCTCCGTTACGAGGACCGGCTGGAGGACGCCTACGGCCTCTACTACCGGGTCGCCCGGGCCTTCATCCGGGTGATCGCCCGACCCGAGCTCATGCAGCTCTGCGTCGGCACCGGCATGCACTCGGAGACACTCATGTCGTGGATCCTGCGGATCATGTCGAACCTGGTGCGCCCGGACGAGACCGGGCCGGCCGAGGCCGCCTACCGGGCACTGGCGCTGATCGCCCGCCTGGCGCCCGAGGGCGCCTGACATCCGACCACTGCCCGGCGGCTACCGGCTGGCGGCTGCGGACACCCGGCCGGACACGGCGTCGTAGGCCTCGGTGAACACGCCCCCGGGGACGGCCGGTCCGTTGGTCGTGGGCTGCAGGATGGACACGATCCGGCCACCGAGCATGTAGGCGTCGCCCACCACCTCGGTCCCCGACCCGGGGATGGTGTAGGTGGTCACCACCCCGTAGGACTGCACCGCAGGCGGCTCGGGCAGGGTGACCGCCTGGACCTGGGCCGTGGCTCCGGCCACCGCACCGGCCACCAGCGCGCCCATGTACTGCTGGTAGCAGCCGACGAACTTCGGGCTGGTGAACACCCCGTCGAGGGCCTGGACCTGGCCGGGTGACGTCAGCGTCATCGTCCTCGACCCCATCTCCAGCGCCGATCCGGTCGGACCCTGGAAGACGGGCGACTGCACGAGGCTCGTCTGGCCGGGCAGGGAGCCGCCGTCGAACAGCCCCGACACGACGGCGTAGCTGGTGCCGAGGCAGGACGCCATGGCGTTGGTGGCATCGGCCTGGGCGGCGGCGGGGGCCACCGGCGGACGGACCGTGGCCTGGGCCAGCGGCGCCTGGGACCAGCCGGGCGGCAGGTCGGCGAGGCGGAGGTTGACGGTGCCGGCCAGCGCGGTGTCGGCGGCGGCGGCCGCCGCCGGTGACGCCGCCGCCGGAGCGGATGCCGCCGTGGTCGACGAACTGTTCCGCTTGGCCACCGCATAGGCCGCGCCACCGGCCACCGCGAGGACGAGGACGACCACGAGGGCGATCAGGACGGCACGTCGGGGGGGCGCCTTGCCGTCGGCCAGCACGACTCCCGACGGACCCCCTTCCCCGGGTGCACCGTCCCCGGATGCACCGTCGGTGGGAGCGCCGTCGGTGGGAGTCCCGCCGGCGGGGTCCGGGGCCGCACCGGTCAGCGCCGGCGCGGGCGGCGGGGGCTGCACGGCCAGGGGCACCGGGTCGGCGGGAGGGGCGACCGGCGGCGCGGGCGGGGCCTCGACGGCGTCCGTCGCCGGGGCCACGGCGGACGTCACCGCGGCGGTGTCGGCGGCGGCCGCTCCGGCGGCGGCCGCGGTCTTCGCCTTGCGGGGCGTGAGCTTGTACCAGGGCGCCTTCGCCTCGGCCGGCGCTTCGGCGTCGACGACGGAGGCCTGCCCGGACTCCGGCGCGGCGGCCGCGAGGGGCGCGGCGGCCGCGAGGGGCGCAGGTGTCACCGGGGCCGTCGGCGTGGGGGGCGCTGCGGCGGGCGTCACCCGGTCAGGCGACGCGACCCCGTCGACGGCGGCCACGGCGGCGGCCGTCCCGACGACCTCGGCGGCGGCCTTCGGCGCACGGGGGGCGAGCTTGTACCACGGGGTCTTGGACTCGGACGGGGCACCGTCCGGGCTGACCGGAACGTCGGCGACCGACGGTCCGGGGGAGGCGGTCGGCGCGGTGGCACCGTCCACCGCCAGGACACCGGCGCCCGCGGCGGCCGCGGCCTCCGCCTTCGGCTTCCGGGGGGCGAGCTTGTACCACGGGGTCTTGGACTCGGACGGGGCGGCCGCATCGGTCGTGGCGACGGGCGGGTCGTCCCACACCGAGGGCGCGGGGGGCGGGGGCATCGACGGACCGGAGGTCGACGCGGGAGGGGTGGCGCCGGCCGGCGGGGTCGGCGACACGGCGGGGCGGAATGTCGGCGCGGGCGGGGCCGGCGGTGGTGGTGGGGCGGAGGAGATCGGGGCGGCCGGAGGCGGGGCCAGGCGGGCGACCGGTTGCATCGCCGGGGCGCCACCGGCTGCCCGGTCGCCGTTGCTGCCATGGTCGCCGGCCGCGGGGACACCCGGGTCGACGCCGAGCGCGCCGGTGGCGGCGGCGCCGGCGGTGACGGCACCGACGCCGGCGGTGGCGTACGACGGGGCGGGCGCCGCGGCGGGCGCCTCGGCACGGGCCGCGGCGGGGCCGGGCTCGGGAAGAGCGACGCCCACCTCCGCGTCCTCGGTGGCGATGGCGGTCGGAGCCGGCGCGGGGGCCGACGGCAGGGTGGACCCCTTGTAGCGGGCCAGCCAGGTGGGCAGCGCCTGGTCGAGGTAGGCCGCCTGACCCGGTGACACGGTGTCACCCGGGAGCAGGAAGCGGATCGACTGTCCGCCGGACGTCAGCTCCAGGATGGCCGCGTCGCGCCCGTCGGCCAGCTGCACCAGCTCGTGGCACGTGGCGGTGTCGAGGGCCGACCACACGAGGAGCCGTTCGATCTGCGGCTGCGGACCCTGGACCGTGATGCCCGCGGTGGTGAACAGCAGGCTGATCCCCTCGGTGGTCTTCGTCCCGCGGTCGGCGTCGCCGGCCAGCGCGACCCCCGGCAGCAGCATGCCCTCCGGAGGTAGCTCCGTGATCCCGACCGTCATGCATCGCTCCTTTGTGGAGGGGGGTGGTTGGCTGTCGGGCACCGTGCGCCCTTTGCTCCTGTGTTCCCCCGGCGGGACCCGATCAGTCCCGACGAGGTCGGTGCGCACGTCCCGCGAGACCACGCACCGTGACCATTGTGCCCCATCGAGGGGTCAAGGCGGTAGTACCCCGTGGCCATTTCGGTGTCATCGGCAACCGGTGGCATCATCTTTACCGCCGCGGGCGGCGGGTCAGCGTGCCAGTACCTCGGCGATCGCCTCCGACGCGCAGGACAGTGCACGGTCGTACTCGACGTCCCCGTGTGCCATCGACGGGAAGGCGACCTCGTAGGGTCCCGGGGCCAGCGCCACGCCGCGGTCGAGCATCGCCCGGAAGAACCGCGCGTAGAGACCGGTGGCCGCGGATGCGGCCGCCCCCGAGTAGTCACCGACGTCGGGCTCCCCGACGGGCACGAAGAAGAGGCCGAACAACGGACCGGCCACCGGGACCCGGGCGGACAGCGGCCGGCCCTCGGCGTCCGTCGTGCCGGCCGCGGTGACTGCGTCGTCGAGCACCTGCTGCAACTCGTCGCCGAACGTGGACACCCGCGCCGCCAGCCCGGCATAGGAGTCCGCCGACAGCATGCGCAGGACGGTCAGTCCCGCCGCCGTGGCCAAGGGGTTACCCGAGAGCGTGCCGGCCTGGTAGACGGGACCCACGGGCGCGAGCACCTCGAGGATCTCGGCCCGGCCCCCGAAGGCGCCGACCGGGAGCCCGCCGCCGATGACCTTCCCGAAGCACCACAGGTCGGGGCGCACCCCGGTGAAGGCGGAAGCACCGCCTTCACCGAGCCGGAACCCGGTGATCACCTCGTCGAAGATCAGCAGCGCCCCGACGGCGTCGCACGCCGCCCGCAGGCCGTCGAGGAAGCCCGGGGCCGGTGGGACCAGGCCCATGTTGGCCGCCACCGCCTCGACGATCACGCACGCCACACGGTCGTCGAGTTCGGGCACCACGTTGTAGGGGGCGACGATGGTGTCGGCCACGGCGGCGGCCGGCACGCCCGCCGAGTCCGGGAGACCGAGGGTGGCCACCCCGCTCCCCCCGCCGGCCAGCAGCGCATCGGAGTGTCCGTGGTAGCAGCCGTCGAACTTCACCACGCGGTCACGTCCGGTGAACCCGCGGGCCACACGGATGGCGCTCATGGCGGCCTCGGTGCCCGACGACACGAGCCGGACCTGCTCGCAGCCGGCCACCCGCTCGGTGATCGCCTCGGCCAGCAGGACCTCCCCCTCGGTGGGGGCGCCGAACGTGGTGCCCCGGCCCGCCGCCGTGCGCACCGCCGCCACCACCTGGGGGTCGGCGTGTCCGAGGAGGGACGCGCCGTAGGACTGCACGAAGTCGAGCAGCTTGTTGCCGTCGGCGTCCCACACGTAGGCACCCTCGCCCCGGGTGACGAAGTACGGGTGCCCGCCCACGGAGCGGAACGACCGGACCGGCGAGTTCACGCCCCCCGGGATCACCCGGACGGCCCGCTCGAAGAGGTCGTCGGACCGTCGGTGCGCGTTCGATGCGGTCATGGGCGGCCTCCGGGACGATCGAGCTCAGGCACCCAGCACCTCGGCCAACTCGCCGGCGAAGTAGGTGAGGACGAAGTCGGCCCCGGCCCGTCTGACCGCGGTGATCTGCTCCAGGGCGACGGCCGGACCGTCGATCCAGCCCCGCTCGGCGGCCGCCTTGACCATGGCGTACTCACCGCTGACGTGGTAGGCCGCCACCGGGACGTCGACCACCGCCCGGACACGGGCCACCACGTCGAGATAGGTGAGCGCCGGCTTGACCATCACCATGTCGGCGCCTTCGGCCACGTCGGCCACCACCTCGGCCAGCGCCTCGCGCCCGTTGCGCGGATCCTGCTGGTAGCCCTTGCGGTCCCCGCCCCCGGCGATGGTCACGTCCGCCGCCTCGCGGAACGGCCCGTACAGCGCCGACGCGTACTTGGCCGCGTAGGCGAGGATCGCCGTGGTCGGGTGCCCGGTGCCGTCGAGCGCGGACCGGATGCCGGCCACCTGGCCGTCCATCATCCCGCTGGGGGCGATCACGTCGGCACCGGCCCCGGCCTGCAGCACGGCGAGGTCGGCGTAGAGCTCGACGGTGGTGTCGTTGTCCACGTCACCGGTCGCCGGGTCGAGGACGCCGCAGTGCCCGTGGTCGGTGAACTCGTCGAGGCAGCAGTCGGTCATGACCACGAGGTCGTCCCCCACGGCGTCGCGCACGGCGGCGATGGAGCGGCGGGTGATGCCGTCGGGGTCGAGGGCGGCCGAGCCGGTGGCGTCCTTGTCCTCCGGGCGGGGCAGGGGGAAGAGGATGACCCCGGGCACACCGAGGCCGGCCAGTCGCCGCACCTCGTCGACCAGCGACGGAATCGTGTGCTGCGCCACCCCGGGCAGCGACCCG